>OLNM01002121.1_pt1 | contig 13071 bp, 13 predicted proteins | sample 1672391 | NCBI WGS metagenome assembly OLNM01 (sample SAMEA3136680, study PRJEB25190) | human gut metagenome | reverse complement strand
GACACGGCCCTTTCACGGCTGTAACATGGGTTCGATTCCCGTACGGGTCACCAAACTAAGCTTCTGATTTTCTTCGATGATGCGTTGAAAATTAGGAGCTTTTTTATTACCCTTTTTGCAAGTACCACAATCGTACCACACTTTTAAAATAAACGCAAGCCCTGTAACATGGGAACAGGATTGCCGCGGAGTAAATTATAGCCGTGGCAATCCTGTTTTTTGTTGTTCCTTTAAAAATTATAAAAGCGTGGATTGGAAAATTGTAAAGGAGCTTTTGCGGCATATCCTCGCTTTTTAAAATTATGGCTGCGGTATTCCACAGTCACCTTGACAACTATCCAACCTCACTTTTGTCCGCTAATCGCGGAACAACCCGCAACCCCTTATCCCGGTGGGATAACACGGGCAAAGATTGGGAAAACGAAAGTGAGGACACGAAAATGAAAGAGACTGTTAAGACTTCCCGGACGGCTGGTTACTTGGAGAAAATTTTCCGCGCGTTGAATGTAAAGTATTTCAACGGTGAGTTGGAGGAGCCTATCATCACGATACAGAGCACGCCCAGAGCCTACGGACACGTCACCGTAGCCAAGGCATGGCAGAGAGGAGACACAACCCGCCATGAGCTTAACATCGGCGCTGGGACGCTTGCACGGCCCATAGAAAACGTGGTGGCGACCACCCTCCACGAGTGTGTACACTTGTGGAACCTTCAAAACGGCATACAGGATTGCAGCAGGGGCGGCGCATACCACAACAAAAAATTTAAGGAGGCCGCCGAGGCCCGCGATTTGAAAATCAGTTACGACCCGCGCGTTGGATGGAGCATCACCGAGCCGACCGACGCGCTGTGTGAGTTCATTTTGGAACAAGACTGGCAGGACATCAGCATGAACCGCATTGAAGATTTCTACGCCCCGCGTGGCAAGGGCGCAGGGGACGCCACGGGCAAGCCGACAGGAAGTAACCCCAACAGCCACAGCATCAAGTATGTTTGCCCCTGCTGTCACAACAGCGTGCGAGGGACAAAGGTTGTGCGCATAAAATGTGCCGACTGCGACATGATGATGACCGCACAATAAAGAGAACCGGGAGTGAAAGCTCCCGGCTTTTTGCTGCAAAATTCGGGCCGCAAGCGGCCTTACTCCATTTTGATGTCTACTATTCAAAACGAGTCAACTTTATTCGTGGTGGGGTAACAAGCTGTTACCTCACCGGTTCTTTTCTACGTTTCTACGAGCGAATGCTTTTACAAAAAGAGGACGGTGCAGGTCGTTAAAACGACTGCGCCGTCCCCGTTTTTGAGGTTTTGATGTCAACTTCTCAATTTAGGAACCGTCCCCATTTTTGTGTTTCTTCTACGAGTCGCCGGTTGTTTATAATTTACTATTTTTCAAAAAGCCATCAGCAAAGAACGCCAACCTCATCAGGAGGGCAATCATTATCAGTCGGAGTGGAAATTACGGGGCCACCCCATTCCCAACCACCGCTGCCATTAGGCTTGTTTTCTGTACTGCCGCTATCCCCACCGCTCGGCTGAGACGGCTCCGGATTACTGGGCTGCGCCGGTTCAGGGTTACTAGGCTGTGCCGGTGCCGGGTCAGGCTGCGCAGGAGCCGGAGCAGCAGGCTCCGGATTACTGGGCTGTACCGGCGTAACGGGAGCGGACGGCGTAGCGGGAGCAGACGGCGTAACCGGCGCAACAGGTGCCGGATTAGTCGGCGTCACGGCAGCACTGTTGCTGGAACCGCTGTTTTTATAAGTCTTGTTGCTGGTCGTGACCTTCTTCGGCTGTTCAACCGTCACTTCGTAGTTGGCGCTCTCCTCACCGGCAGTTGCCGTGATGGTTGCATTTCCAGAGGAAACAGCAGTTACCTTCCCATTGGAATCGACGGTGGCGACCTTCTCGTTGCTGGACGACCACTCGATAGTGGTCTCGGCGGCGACCTCTTCGGGGGCAACAGTTGCCTTAATGGTGTGAGAGTTACCGACCGTCAGTTTACCTTCGTTGGAATCGAGCGTGATGCTTTCAACCTCATAGAACGCTTTCACATGAGTCGTCTTCTCGGCAACCTTTTCGCCATCCTGCATGAGGGTCGTGGTGATGTCGCACTCACCTGCTTTAAGGACCTTCACCTTGCCGTCCTTATCGACGGTGGCGACTTCCTCATCGCTGGAAGCGAAATCAAACGAAATGTTGGACGCATCTTCCGGCTCGCATTTCGCTTCGATTGCGGTTTCATCGGTATCGTTGAGTTTGACTTCCAGGGTATCGGGAACCTTCAACTCTTTCGCGGATACCTTGACGGTGATGACGCAGACATCCTGCATCTCAGTATCCTTGACTGCTGCGGTGATTTCAGCCTCACCGGCTGCGACTGCCGTAACGGTGCCGGTCTCATCAACCGTAGCAACACTCTCATCGGAAGAAGTCCACGCGAGCGTCAGCTTCTCAGCCGCCTTGGCAATCTTTTCATCCTGCGCAGCAGTTTCTGCCGTAGCAGACTCACCGGTTGCGATGACAGGCGTTTCTGCAGGCGCATCCTCCGTACCGAAATTCACCGGCAACGTGATGCTCTCGCCCTTTTCGAGGGTCGCAGCATCCGGAACCGAGATGTTCGTGACCTTAACGCCGCATCCTACCAGGCTGAGCGCCATAGCCGCAGTCGCAATAACTGCCAATACGATATTCTTTTTCATAAAAACACTCCTTCTCGGCATCTAGCGCCGAGGTTACTCTTTAATTTTGCCGCCGCCACTCTATTGATAAGTGGCGGCTTTGGATTCTTTTAAATCGGGGACGGGGGAGATCGCTGCGCGACTCACCGTCCCCGATACATCACGCAGTTTCCAGATACTCCCGCAAGGAATCTGCAACTCCTTCCTGTATGGAATTGTCCCAGACTGCGTATTTGTTTTCCGGGTATCCGCCTACAAATATTGAAGCATCCGATAGTTGCCATTTTGACACGGGCTTGCCATCTTCCACCTTGATGATGGTCGGTGCACCGATACGCTTCTCCCCGACATCAATTTCATTTTTCTCCGGGTCGGAGACGGTGTACTCGGCCAGGTAGTCATCCAGCCAGGTTAGCAGTTCGGTGTAGCCTTCCCCCGCTGGTTTGGTTTGCACTGGTGCGGCAGTATCCGAGTTGTAGGTGTATATATCCCGATATAGGTCTACCTGGCAGTAGTCCATCGTGACCCCTTCACTTGTAGCAACAGCGGCAAGCACAGGGAGCAGGTTGCGACAGTAGGGACAGCGCGGATAGGCAAACAAGATATAACCGTCTTTTTTCGCGCGTGCTTCCACCGCGGTCACAGGTGATAGCGGCACCGAGAAGGACAGATTAACATCCCGGTACGTATATTCTGTGTAGCCGGGAACAGCGCGCCCATTATACGCCCGGTAACTGCGGGCAACTATTGCTCCCGGCGAGCTGCCAAGGAGTAGCAGCACAGCCATCCCAGCAGTTGCCACAGCATAGGCTATGTACGGTGCGGTGTGGGATAGTTTTTGCATCCATTTATCACCTTCCTTTTATATTATAGCACATCAGCACGTAAGAGCAAGATTCAAATCGTCTCCAGGTAGACAATTTTTCCCTTAGCAAATCGGTACAATAAATATACTTTATTGTACACGGTGGTGAGGGCAAATGCTACTACAGGAGGCAATTAAGCTGCGCATTTTGGAGCTTGCAGACGAGCGCGGCTACAGTGTCAACAAGCTGGCTGAGCGTTCCGGCATTGCACCATCTGTCCTTAAAAAGACTGTCAAGCCTTATGCTACCACTAAAAATACTTCAACTGAAATAGTTGCACGGATATGTGTGGGGTTAGGAATCCCATTTAAAACTTTTTGGGACAGCCCTTTATTTGACAATATTGAGACTAGACAACAAAAAGAGGACGAGAGCCAATAAAGGCTGTCGTCCTTTTGATGTTTACTTTTCAAACGAGGCAGGGTTAGAAAGGCATAGCGTCCGGTTCCTCAAAATCCTCCGCAGAAATTCCTTCAGGGATTTCCCCATAATCATTATCTTCTTGGGGCGTGCAGTACAACGGTTTTTTTAAGCTGCCGTTATATTGCCAGGGGGTCTTTCCGGCAATGGCAGATTTGGATTCTGCCAGCTCCCCGTAACGATATACTTCATAATGTAAAACTACTTCATCGTCCATAAGGGCGACCTTGTTTTCCTCCCACGCGAAAGTAAGTTTTACTTTAGGAAAAAGAATTGAGAGCGTATGAATAGCCTCACTTGCAGGTGCGCTATGGGTGAGAAATGCAATGCTATTTTCATTACATTCTTCAAAAGATATCACGTTTTCGTCTGTACCCCAGTGTTCCGTGCACCAGCCGGTATAAGTAGGATAGCCGTATTCCTTCCGGTTCAGCACAGCCATTTTTCCCAAAAGGAACCGGCGCTGATCTGCACGGCTAAGAACAGCAAGAAAATTTTCTTCTTCCTCTTCTGTAGGGTAAGGAACTAAATCAAGATAATGGCGGTAAAGCTTTTCGCCGCAAGAAACTTCATCATCGGGGCCAATGTTCAGGTGTACCGGCACAGCACAGATTTTATTCAAATCAATGCTCCCAATGTCATAGATGTCATCGCAGATGTACTTCATTACTTCATTGACCTGTTCCTTCGAACCGCCAATCGTGAGAGTGCTGTAAATAAAGCTTTCTTTCTTCATGGGATTTCTCCTTTGAGAGTTGTATCACCGCTCACAGCAGACGGCGGCGGATGTCTCCGCGTGCCATCCCTGTAAGCCGTGAGAGTTGTGTAATGCTGACGCCCTCTTGTGTTACCAGACGGCGCAGCAGCGGGGTTGCGGTGGATTCGGGGTAAAGCTGGATTTCGTGGCATTCCATGCCTGCCGTTGCACGTACAAAGTCACAAAGCTCAGCATCCGTAAAGGCAGGCAGCGGAGAATCCTCCAGAATGCCGCGGGCATTTAATTCTGGCTGCTGGTGGTAGTGCCGCAGCCAATCTAAATCATGCAGTGCAAGCGCGTAGCTTGTGTCTACATGACATAACGGCTTTTTTCGACTAGCAAAGTAGTCAATGTAGCTGCTCCACGGGTAGTCCTGCATATCCTGCACCATTCCGGCAGCGACCGGGTTGCGGTGGATATAGCGCAGTACCCGCAGGAAGTAGCCTTTGGTTGTGACAGGCTGGGATTTGTAACGGCCCTGGAAGAGCGGGCCTGTCCGCTGGTAGCGGCGGTTGTAGTAGGCAACGTACCGTACCCCGATGGCCTTCATCATGTGTTGCAAGGAATCGTTACAATCCTTCGCGAGCAGATGCAGATGGTTGCCCATCAGGCAGTATGCCATGATGATAAAATTTTCATCTGCGCAAAAATCGAGAATATGTAAAAAGTTCAGATTGTCGGCATCATCATTAAAGATGGTCATGCGGTTAATTCCACGGATCATGATGTGATACACGCCGTAGGACGAAAGTTTACGGGCTTTTCTTGGCATCGTCCTGCACCTCCGAGGGTGTCGTTTGGGGCGTCCATTCTTCCGGCTTGTAGGTCAGCAGTTGTATCGCCCGCGAGGCATCCCCTCGTGTCATTTTATGGGTGTCAATTTTGTAATCCGGGGCCAGCTTGTGGATAAGGGCAATTTGCTCATTGGTGATGGGTTGTCTATCCCACTTATAGCGCTGTTTTTTGTCCCAGATATGTTGATATTTAGCATGCTTCTGTTTCAAGTCCTGATACACATAGTCTAATGCAAATTGTAATGGCACCGCACTCTTGGAGCACGCTTTATTTTTCCGCAGGTACACCATGCCGTTAGTCAGCGGTTTGCTGATGCGGTAGGTTACGGTCGGGATAGGCAGTATATAGCCGCCATCCTTGAGTGTAATCCATGCGACATCATGGGTGGTAACACCTTCGCCAAGTGCCATAACGTCTACCTCCTTCTGATTTTGTATCCAGGTATCGGGAATGTCCGCACCTGTAAGTACCTTTATCGGTTCGGTTTCCTCCGGCAACTTTTCCACCTGCTCCTTTTTAGGTTTGGGAGCTAGCGGTTCCTCGCCGATTAGCGTTGCTGCCGTGCATATCGGCATCCTGGAAATGCCCACGCAATCAATAATCTTGCAGGCACTTTTTCCCGGATGCAACCGCAGGCCGCGACCTACCATCTGCGCATACAGGCCGACATTGGTTGTGGCAACCGGGCGGGCCAGCAGAACGGTTTCTGTCATCGGCAGGTCAACACCTTCCGTCAGGACAGCATAGCAGACAAGTACTTTAATTAGGCCCAAACGGTAGGCCTCCAACAGACGTCCTCTATTTTGAGTAGTGCCATCGATAAAGGCCGCGGTACTGGCACCATGCTGGGAATTGAGCAGTGCTGTCACATTTTTGCCCTCTTCAATGGATGGTGCGAAAATGATGGTCTGCCCACGTGCGTTTGAGGTGTAGGCCTCCGCGATACCCGCTGCTGTGCCAGACATAACGCGTGCTATATCTGCGGCATCATAATCGCCAGTATCCTCACGGTACTGCACTGTCCCCAAGTCATACTTGAGATTAACCTGACAAGCTTCTATAGGACTAAGATACCCGTGCTCAATGCCGTATAGGGTGTTATACTCGCACAAAATGTCGTCAAAAGCCACATCCAGGCCGACACCATCACCGCGGATTGCGGTTGCAGTGAAGCCAAAACGAACGGCATTTTTGAAGTACTCAAAAATTTTGCGGTAGGTCGGTGCAGCACTGTGGTGGGCCTCGTCGATGATGATGGTATCGATACTGTAGGGGTTGTACTTGTCGAGCCGCCCCACAAGGCTTTGCACCGAAGCGCTGATGATGGGTTCCCCGTGTGCATGTGTGGTTCCCTGCTCGATGCCGCAGGGAAGGCCTTTGAGGTATTCCAACGGCTGTATCACGAGTTCTTCCCGGTGAGATAAAATCAGTATGTGGTGGTCATTTTCCAGTACATCACAGCGGATGTACTCAGCAAAAATTCGTGTCTTGCCAAGGCCGGTTGCGATAACGCACAGGGCGGCATTTCCCTCGTAGGATTTCATACGCTGAAGGGTGTCAGCCTGATAAGGACGCAACGGTGGTGCCCGCGGGCCGTCATGGCCCTGTTGTAGAGGTGGATTTTTCATAGTCGACTCCTTGGTCACTGGTGATAGTAGTAAGCCTGAATAATTTCGTCCGACCCACTGCCATTGCGGATGATGAAGCGTCCGGGAATAGCAGGGAGCTTTGCGGCACTGCCGTCATCCAAGATAACAATGGAACTCTGTGCATCGGCAGTGTGGCCGCAAATACGACCGTCAAGCTGTGCTTTAAGACTACCCGGAACAGACCCTACGTCGGGGCGCTGAGTTGCCACAAGCAGATGAATACCGAGCGCACGGCCCAGACGGCCAATGGCGAGGAGCTTGTTCGTAATCGAGGCAACTACTGCCTTGCCATCTTTATCACGTCCAGTTGTATCGAGAATCATCGAGGTTTCATCCAGGATAACGACGATTCGATGCAGTTCTTCTCCGGTCGTCTGGACATATTCCTCAAGATTTGCACAGCCAGCGATAGAAAACTCTGTACGGCGATGGTTAAGCTCATGTACAACACTGTCAAGCATCTGCTCAAGGGCAGCATCATCATCTGCATAATGCCCCGTCTTACGATATTCGGGGCCGAAGTCCACACCTTTATAATCGGCGAGGTAGATGTCGTAGCCTTTTTGCGACAGCTGGTAGAGAATCAACAGTGCCAACTGCGTCTTACCCATGCCGGTGGCAGCAGCCAAAAGCCAATGAGGCAGCTGGCTAAAATCAATGCTAACGGGAATGCCTGCCGCATTGATGCCCAAGACGATTTTTGTGTCGCTATCGTCCATATATGTATCTGCCCACGGGATTAGCCGCCCCATAAGGTTGCACCCGGCAACAACACGAAGGTCAAAGAGCTGGTTGTTGCTGCCCTGAGTGATAGAGAGGACGGTCACATTAAGTGCGGATTCGATTGTTGTCCGATTGTCTTCCCAGTATTCGAGCGGGCAGCCTTTAAGGCTGAAAGTAAGCTGTTGAATATTACCATCCCTGTTGGCCTTAACTAGCAGTGGTGCTTCATGCGCCTGGTTGCAGATACCAGCACGCGAAAAATCGTCGTAATATGACCAACTGTGGGGGATATAACCAAAGAGGTAAATGACGCCAAGGCACTCTGCCAGCCATGCAATTACCCGAATAAAATTAACGAACGGTCTAAATACTACCGAAATCACGTCCTCGCCAGAGCCGCCCGAAACCATAATCAGGGCGGCAACTGCGAGTGCGAGGCACAGCAGCACATATTGCTGTGCGGTCTTTGAATCGGTTTGAATACGTCTAAGCCCATTGTGGAACGTATTCATGATATAATTTTTTTCCGTCTGCCATTGCAGGCGATCAGAATCATTACGCATGATTAAATCTCCTTTCAAAATAAATGCCCGTATAGCCTGATAGCACAGCTTTCATCCGCTAGAACGGACAATCATCAATCTCTATTTGCTCAAATGTCGGTGTGGTGCAAGGGTGAAAATACTCGTGAACCGTATAGTCCTTGTGACTGCCGTCGAGGTCAAAAACCCGAACGCAGTTGATGCGCCGCAAGAGCGCGTCCCAAGCCTCCGGCTTTTCGTGCTGCTCGGAAACATACTGCTTCTCCAACGGCAAGTTGGAAATGATGTATGCTTCCGTGTAGCAAGCCTGCTTGTTAGCATACCTACAGGGTAATTCCAAAGGATAGCCATCCAGGTATTGCAGCATGCTATTAAGGGGCAAGCTGCTGTGGAACTCATCGAAGAGCATCACTTTCTGCCCCCGGTAGCCATCAAAAGGATGGTGATAGTCAGACACCGCGTAGCAGTTTGAGTATCCGCATCCTTCTTTTACCGACCTAGTTTTTCCTGTGCCAGTAGGGCCAAAGATATAGGTGACTGTCATCTGGCGAAATACATTGCGGTATTTCTCCTCCAGGATGGTCTGCCTTGTCCGGTCAATGTGGGAGATATCTCGCAGGTATTCCGGGTGCTCACCCAGGATTTGCGCATTGTCTGCCCCGGATGCAATCAGTGCATACAGAGTCCGTAAGTCGTTACGGTCGCCCTGCTTGCTGTCAGGGGGTAAACTGCCACTTTCTTCAAACGTGTCAGAGTAGTTTATCCCTTCATGTACTTTTCCCTTGGAGTCGGTATACTTGTAGTGACCGTTTGCATCCTTGTTATACTTAGCACCCTCTTTACGGATGTAAGCATAGTTTTCGGAATTTTTTCCCCATTGAGGCACTTCGATGTGCGCAGTAGGAAACTTGTTCTTTAGGGTTGTGAACATTACAGGATTTTCATATACTAAAAATAAGTGTATGTGATAGGTTTCCTCTTGCCCCACTTCATCAGCCATGCACCAATAAAGGAGCTTGGCTCCTTTTTCAAGAGCAGCCTTGATAACATTATGATCATAGCCATGCTCTTGTGGATTGTTGATTGTCAGCTGGTAACGGCGTGTCGCGTAACCTTTTGCCATATAGTGTACCCAGTACACTACGGACACAAAGCCGCTGTGTACGCTTTAAAGCTTATAGTTATAGGCTTTATGGACTGTACACACAGGTATGGAGGTAATACTAGCTCCATACCTGTGTGGCGGCTTTAAGTCCATAGCGTACGCTTGTCGTTATAAAATTTTCAAGGTGCTGTATGGGTGTTGATTGGTTTACCTCAAAAATGAGACAAGCCCCATTTTTGAGGTGAGGCCGCTAACGCGTCCTACAGTGTGCTTGGAAACCTTAGTCGAGCACCACAATGTTCTCAGGCTTACGGTACTCGTTGTAGAAAATCTTCACTTCGCGTCCCATCAGGTCATGAAGGTTGATTTTAAGTTCGGCCATCTTAGCGTCAGAGAGATACATATCCCTGACGAAGACGCCCTCCCCGTTCTGGGAGGCAATCTCCGTTGCGAGGTAGATGCGGCAGCCGGTGACGGGACGGCCTTCTTTCGTGACAAAGTCACTGCGTCTATAACCAATGATTTTCATGGTTATTTCCTCCTTGGCATTATCGTTATGTTGTTTCCGAAGTACTGTCCTCGCCATTGGTAACTAAGGAATGGTGCCGGATAGATGCAACCAAAAGCAAGTGTGTCGAGCACTGCTGTTGATAGAACCAAACGACATTTCTGTCACCTCCCTTTTCTGATGGAGGAAACGTAAAGCAATATGACAACCGAGAGGATGTATCTTGCTTGTTCGCTCCCTGTGCTTATAATTCTACTCAGTTCGCAAGGGTGGACAATAAAGAAAAGACGAACTTCATTACAAATTTCTTGAATGAAGCTCGTCTTTATAAAGTGCTTTTTTATTTGGTTTGGCCGTTAGATAAGAGCATCCGCTTTGCTCTACCTAATGAAAGTCTTTCATCAAGCAAGCTGTCAAGCAGAGCAGGAACGCCGTCCATGTCTCCATCCATCGGGTGCATATAGACACCATTAACACCAGGATGTGTATGACCAACTAACTCCTCGTAAACCCAGTTGCTAAAGTGATTTTTGTAGATTGAGCTAAAGGTATGTCGCAGCTCATACGGCGTAATATAAGGGATACCGTTATACCTGCAATAGATCCCCCAGCGTTTACGGTAGCATAGTTGACCAGTGCTTCCAAAGACCCTCTCATGAGGGTCTAACGGAGTGACTCGATAGACTTGTTGACTTTCTAAAAGCATACGTGTATATCGAGTCTGCGGGAAGTCGCGTGCGGCAAATTCGTTCTTCCCATTTGTAGTGATGCCTTTAGCATTGATGGCACGGCGTATATGTATATAATCATTGTCAATATCGCCCCACTCAAGGCCCATCAATTCACCAGGACGTAACCCTGTAACGACTTGGAATCGATATGCATAGATTAAGCTGTCTTGACAAATCGTACCATTATAAGGCACCTGAGATTCGGTGAATAAGATGTTAAGCGAAGAAACGTCAAGTGCTTGCTTTTGACCTTTTTTGGCGTTTGAGGGAATTTTAATGTTTGATGTACGCAAATCGTTCCGGATATCGGCACAGTCCAAATAATTACAGAATCCAGATAAATCGCCGCGTATATTTTTAAGACTTTTTTGACTAAGATTGTGCTTTCTGTATGCGGTATAGATAACTCGCTTTAAATCCTGCTTAGTTAGTAGCATAACCGGGACTTTGCCAATTATAGGTTTAATGTGGTTGTTATACCTGTTGCGGATGGTGTAGATGTTTGTGGTTTCGAGTGCCTTATCTTGGAGGTAGCGCTCAAACACGGTATCAACCGTTGTACGTTCGCTGACGCTAAATGGGCAAGCTCCAGACAACCACGAGGTTGCATTTTGGGCGCAGATCTTTCGGCCTTTGTCACCCGGGACGCTTGAATAAAAAGACTTTCGGACACCGTTCTTTTGGAGGTTGATTTTCCAAACGTGCTTTTTCTCAACCCAGATTGCGCGAGAAATCATTTTACTTTGTGTGGTATACATGCGGACTCCTTAGAGCCGGCCATTTTATGTGACTGGCTCGATGAAAATAGTGTAGTAATCGTCCTTATTGATATTCAACAACCTTCCGATGCGTGCGATTTCCTCTGCCGAAAAGAGCGAATATCCGTTCATCTTCTGCGACAATGCTTGCGGGGAAATGCCGATGGCCTCCGCGACATTGTAGCAGGTAAAGCCTGCGCGGATGATTTCGGACCGCAAATTCAAATATTTGCCTTTCATGATAATAATCTCCTTTGAGTAATTTTCAGTAGGTGGCTTTATTATCATGATATTCAGTTCGCACGTACTGGCAAGAGGGGTATCACCAACTTTTTTATTTATTCTTGCAAGCAGGTGCTGTACCACACTTTTTATATGAAGAGTACCACACTTTGTACCACACAGATATAAAAATACCCTTTAATGAAATCCATACCAGTGATAAAATTATCGTTAGTACGTATTGCATTAAAGGATATTTGTAGAATGATAGAAGTTCGATTCCCGTACGGGTCACCAAAAAGCACTACTTCGTTTGAGGTAGTGCTTTTTTCTTTTTATTGTACATTGTAAGGAGTAGAGGAGTACGGGAATCGAACAGCCTGCTGCGGAGGCGACCGCCGCCTGCGGCGGAAACAGGAAGCCGGAGCAGGCGGCGGAAATGTCAAAGGCGGCGGCATTCTTGGCGCCAAGGGCATCCTGGATATAGCAGGAAGTGGAAGGTGTGAACGTATCCGGCGTGATGGTGGCGACGATAATCAGGTCAATATCCTCCGGCTTCAGCCCGCAGGATTCCAGAGCGCGCTGGGCGGCCTTCGTCCCCATATGGGAAGTGTACTCGTCAGGGGCGGCGATGCGGCGTTCCACAATGCCCGTGCGTTCAATAATCCATTCGTGGGAAGTGTCCACCATCTTCTCCAGATCCGCATTGGTCAGGCGGCGTTCCGGAACATAGGAACCCGTACCGATAATCTTGACGGGCAGTCTTTTAAAGGGAATATCAGAATGTGCGGCCATAGCTTTGGGCGTATGATGAACAGAAAACGTCCTGACGTTTTATGTGGAAACAGTCTAAAAGAAAGAGGGCCAGATGACCAGCATAAAACGCAGGGCTCCTTCCATGTCGTAAATGAATGGCTTACAACAGCCACCCCTGGCCGTTGGCGGGCGGCGCGGCTCCCATCTTGAGATAGGCGGAAGGCATCGCCACGCGCCCCCTGGGGGTGCGGCTGATATACCCCTGCATAATCAGGAAAGGCTCGTGCACGTCCTCCAGCGTGGAAGCGTCCTCCCCTACGGCCACCGCCAGGGAGGAAAGGCCCACCGGGCCGCCGTTGAACTTGTAAATCATCGCTTCCAGCAGGCGCTTGTCCATCTCGTCCAGGCCATCGTCGTCAATCTCAATCATGGTCAGGGCGTCGTGCGCCAGCTGCTCCGTAATCACGCCGTCGCCGCGCACCTGGGCGTAATCCCGCACCCAGCGCAGCAGGGAATTGGCCACGCGGGGCGTGCCGCGGGCGCGCAGCGCGATCTGCAGG
>OLNM01002117.1_pt1 | contig 13084 bp, 7 predicted proteins | sample 1672391 | NCBI WGS metagenome assembly OLNM01 (sample SAMEA3136680, study PRJEB25190) | human gut metagenome | reverse complement strand
TGATGCGGCTGATTTTGTGTCTGCGTTCCAGAAACGCCAGGGACTTTATATTTCCTGTATTGAGGAGATTGCATATAAGAGAGGCTTTATCAATAAGGAGCAGCTTGTAGAACTGGCGCAGCCTCTTCTTAAAACTGCTTATGGCAAATATCTGATCGAAGTAGCGGAGGGCTTATAAAATGGGTAAAATTACAGTAGAAACTTGTCATATTGAAGGACTTAAGGTGATCACTCCCACTGTATTCGGAGATGAACGCGGATATTTTATGGAAACTTATAATTATAATGATTATAAGGCTGCAGGGATTGACCAGGAATTTGTGCAGGACAATCAGTCCAGCTCCTGTAAGGGCGTGTTAAGAGGTCTTCATTTCCAGATCAATTATCCTCAGGATAAGCTGGTCCGGGTAGTCAGCGGAGAGGTTTATGATGTTGCTGTTGACCTTAGAGAAGGTTCTCCTACTTATGGACAGTGGTATGGAGTGCTGCTTTCTGCAGAAAACAAAAAGCAGTTCTTTATCCCGAAGAATTTTGCACACGGCTTCCTTGTACTTTCTGATTCTGCAGAGTTTGCGTATAAGTGTACAGATTTTTACCATCCGAACGACGAGGGCGGACTTGCTTACAACGATCCTGATATCGGCGTAGAATGGCCCATACCAGAGGGAATGAAGCTGATCATGTCTGAGAAGGACCAGAAATGGGGAAGTTTTCAGGAATATTCCGCAAACAGGAGTAAAAAGGATTGAAAAAAGAAACATGTCTGATCAGGGAGCTGTACCGAAACAGAAGGCTGGTATTCTCCCTGGCAAAAAATGACTTTAAAACAAAATATGCAGGTTCCTATTTTGGAACTATCTGGGCCTTTGTCCAGCCTGTGGTGACAATCTGCGTCTACTGGTTTGTTTTTGGCCTGGCTCTTCGGGGCGGCGCAGACAGAGGAGTGCCTTTTGTACTCTGGCTGGTGGCGGGACTTGTACCCTGGTTCTTTTTTCAGGATGGTCTCGTAGGAGGAACCAGCTCTCTTTTGGAGTATAATTATCTGGTAAAAAAGGTGGTATTTAACATCAGGATCCTTCCTGTGGTAAAGGTGATCTCCGCAGGTTTTGTACACTGCTTTTTTGTATTGATCGTTCTGGTGATATACACCTGCATGGGATATCCGCCAACCCTTTATGCGCTGCAGTTAATTTATTACAGCTTTTGCATCTTTATGCTGATTCTTGCAGTAACTTATTTTTCCAGCGCAGTAGTGGTGTTTTTCCGGGATCTCAGCCAGATCATCAACATCGGCCTTCAGGTAGGGGTGTGGGTAACGCCTATTATGTGGAATTTCAGCGACCTGGGACTTACAGGGATCCTGACAAAGATCCTGAAGCTGAATCCGTTATATTATGTGGTTTCCGGATACAGAGATACCTTCCTTATGAAGTCTTGGTTCTTTGAGCATGCAGGATGGACGGTTTATTTCTGGGTATTTACGATCCTGTGCTTCCTGTTTGGCAGCTGGGTATTTAAACGTCTGCGCATTCATTTTGCAGATGTACTGTAGAGAATGTGGAGGGAAGAAAGAACGTGGATAATAAAAATGTAATACAGGTGAGCCATCTTACCAAGATGTATAAGCTTTATGACAAGCCCTCTGACCGCTTGAAAGAGGCACTTGGGCTTACTAAGAAGAAGCTCTATCGTGAGCATTACGCACTTCATGATGTGAATTTCGACATTCAGGAAGGCGAGTGTGTGGGAATTATCGGAACCAATGGTTCCGGCAAATCAACCATTTTAAAGATTATTACCGGCGTGCTGACTCCGACAGAAGGCGAGGTAAAGGTAAACGGCCGTATCTCCGCACTTCTGGAGCTGGGCGCAGGATTTAATATGGAATATTCCGGTCTTGAAAATGTGTATCTTAACGGAACCATGATCGGATTCTCTAAGGAAGAGATTGATGCCAGACTTGATGATATCCTGGATTTTGCAGACATTGGAGATTTTATCCATCAGCCTGTAAAAACATATTCCAGCGGTATGTTCGTGCGTCTGGCTTTTGCTGTTGCAATCAATATTGATCCGGAGATCCTTGTGGTTGACGAGGCACTGTCAGTAGGTGATGTATTTTTTCAGGCAAAATGCTATCATAAATTCGAAGAGTTCAAGAAACAGGGAAAGACAATTCTGTTCGTAAGTCATGACCTGAGCAGTGTGTCAAAATACTGCGACAGGGTTATTCTTCTGAATAAAGGTGTGAAGATGGATGAAGGCTCTCCGAAGCAGATGGTAGATCTTTACAAGCAGCTTTTGGTAGGACAGGATCCTGTAAAGCAGCAGGAAGAGCCCGGATCTCCTTCAAAAGAGGAGAAAAGCGAGGGCAATTTCCAGGCCAACCCGAATATGCTGGAGTACGGAAACCGTATGGCTGAGATCATTGATTTTGAAGTGTTGGATGATAAGGGAGTCCGCTCCAATACCATTGAAAAAGGCAGCAGTTTCCGGATCCGTATGAAAGTTCGTTTCAACGAGGATATCCAGGAACCCATTATGGCTTATACCTTTAAGAATATCAAAGGGACAGAGATCACAGGAACAAACACCATGTTTGAGAAAGTACAGGTGGAGAAATCAGGAAAAGGTGATGTGTGTACAGCCACTTTTACCCAGGAGATGAACCTCCAGGGCGGGGAGTATCTGCTTTCTTTCGGATGTACCGGCTACAAAGACGGTGATTTTACTGTGTTCCACAGACTCTATGATGCCTGCAACATCACGGTAGTTTCCGCGAAGAATACAGTGGGCTTTTATGATATGAATTCCAAAGTAGAAATACAGTGTGAGGATTAAGTATGGGAGAAAAAATCGGAAAGGTATTCCTGGATACCACGTATTATCCGGGTAAAGACTTATATAGTGACGGTGCTATTGAGGATGAGATGTTATCCATTGCCAGAGATTACGCACCGGAAGAATTTAACCGTGTGATCGCAGAAAGGGAGAGCTGGCCGATCCTGTATCATTTTTCACATATCAGGGAGAATATCTTAAGCTGGGTTCCTTTTAAGGGAGACGAGAAAGTTCTGGAAGTGGGTGCAGGATGCGGTGCTGTCACAGGTGCGCTGTGCCGTAATGCAGGAGAGGTGACAAGTATTGATCTTTCCATGAAGCGCAGCCGTATCAATGCCTACCGCCACAGAAACCAGGAGAATCTTAAGATCCTGGTGGGAAATTTCCAGGAGATCGAGAAAAATCTCACAGAGAAATACGATTATATTACCCTGATCGGAGTGTTCGAGTATGGGGAGGCTTATATTCAGAGCGAAGATCCATATGTGGATTTCCTGAAGATCATTTCCAGACATCTGAAACCGGACGGAAAGATCATCCTTGCTATTGAGAACCGTCTGGGCCTGAAATACTGGGCCGGATGCACAGAGGATCATTTCGGAACTCTTTTCGAGGGGCTGGAAGGCTATCCTAGGACAAATGGTGTCAAGACTTTTACAAGAAAAGAATTTCGTCAGATCCTGAAACAGGCCGGGGATCTGAAGGCTTCCTGGTACTATCCGTTCCCGGATTACAAGTTCCCGATGATTGTATATTCTGAGAAATATCTTCCGAAAAAAGGCGAGCTGAACCGGACAGAATATAATTTTGACCGCTTCCGGCTGCAGCTTTTCCAGGAATCACCGGTATATGATACACTTCTTGACAATGATCTGTATCAGGAATTTGCCAATTCTTTCCTGCTTATGATCGGTAAGGAACAGCCTGAGATGGAAACCATCTATGCCAAGTTTTCCAATGAGAGGGACAGGAAATTTGACATCCGCACAGAGATCGATCACACAGGAAACGGCAGCCGTGTCGTAAAGAAAGTTTCGGAAACAAAAGAGGCAGAAAGCCATGTAAATGGTCTGGAGAAAATCTGCGGAGAGCTTGGCAGACTTTATGAAGCTGCAGGAATCCGGGTAAATCGCTGCAAGGCACAGCCAGAAGCCGCAGAATTTGAATATCTTACAGGCATGACTCTGGAAGAAAAGCTGGATACTCTTCTGGAAGAAGGAAAAAACGACCAGGCAGAAGAACTGCTTTTTTCCTATATAAATAAAGTAAAACAGATCCATGAGAAGGAAGATTTCCGGAAGACAGAGGAATTCGTGAAAGTATTCGGAGATGCAGAGCTTCCGGAGAACCTGAAAGCTGCACCATTTTCCAACATTGATTTTGTTCCTGCAAATGTAATACTCGAAGGTGAAAAAGCTACTGTCATCGATTACGAGTGGACATTCTTTTTCCCGATACCGTCCAATTTCCTTGTGTACCGCATGATCCACTATTATCTGGAAAGTGATGGAAAACGTGAAAATCTGAAAAGCCGCGGCTTCTATGAGAAAGCCGGACTCACAGAGAAAGAATGCCAGGCTTATGCTGAGATGGAGAAGAATTTCCAGAAATATATGCTTGGCAGCCACAACGCCATGCTGAACCTCTATGAAAAGATCTCGCCGGGCAAGGCTGACGCCGTGCAGTTTTATGAGGAGAAGAAACTGGAAGCTTCTCAGAGCCTGCAGGTATTCTGGGATGCAGGCAGAGACTTTAATGAAGCAGATTCCGGAAAATACCCGATAAAAAACAAAAAGGTCTATGCCAAAGTAATGCTTCCTGCTCACACCAGAAAGCTGAGACTTGATCCAGGTGAACTGAGAAGCGGCCTGCATATCCGCAGGATGAGCTGGTCAGACGGAACACCTGTGAAGTTTTTTACAGAAGGATGCAGCCTGGGCGGAGATACTTACTATTTCGGCGGCGAGGATCCTCAGATCATCATTGAGGAAATCCCGGAAAAAGCAGAATTTATAGAGATCGATCTGGAATTTACAGATGAGAAAAAAGCAGGGCAGAAATTCTGGCAGAAATATCAGAACAAAGAGCGGAAGCTCCGTCAGATCCGCGCTGAGATCGCCGGAAATGAAAAAATGCTTGAGGTTATGAAACACAGCCGTTTGTGGCGTGCATACCGTAAATTCAAAAAAATATGACAGAGTGCTGCTGTTCACAAGAGGGATATGACTATGGCAAAAATACTTTGGAATGTTGATGAAAAAAAATACAATGAAAGGAATGCTCATACGCTGATCCTGACCGGATGGGCTACAGAGCAGGGAAATCCCGCGCTTACTTTTTTCCTGCAGGGAGATGGAGAGGAAATTTCCATTTCGCAGCCGGAAAGGTTTGACAGAGCTGATGTTGCCAGAAGTCTGTCCGAACTTGGAGAAGTCCGGGATGCAGGATTCACCCTGAAGATCCCGGAGATCCTGACTCTGGCAGAGAAATATACAAGGCTGGAAGTATTTCTTTCTGATGGAAGTGAGAAAGAAGTGATCTTTTCCTCCACAGGGAAAGAACTGGAAGATTTCTGTATGGACTGCCTGATGGAATATCGTATTGATAAAGAGCAGATCCTGGGAAAAAATACACTTCTTGTAGAAGGATGGGTACTGGATCAGCAGGGATCCGACGAGGTTTTAGTGGAAGACCGCGCAGGGAAACCGGTGAAATGCACCATAAACCGGGGAAGACGTCCGGATGTGGAAGAAGAGCGTGGAATTACAGCTTCCGGAAGCCGTGAGATCGGTTTTTCCGTTCAGGTGGATCTGGAAGAAACCGGAAACAAGGAGCTTCTGGTCTGCTTTAAAGGACCGAAGACGCAGAAGAAATATCTGGTGGATGTCCGGAAACTGAAAAAAGAAAAATCCGTTTTTTACCAGAGGATGAACCTGCTTTCCATAGAGAATAAGGATGCAAACAGAGCCTATATTAAAGAAAAAGGCCTGAAAGAATTCCTGCATTATGTGGCAACCTATCAGCCGGACAGTGTTTCCGTAGATTATGAGGAATGGCTGAAATCTCATGCAGCCGGCAGAAAAGAGCTTCTGAGACAGAAGAAGACTGTATTTAAAGAAAAACCTCTGATCAGTATTGTGATTCCTCTTTATAACACGCCCGAGGAATATCTGAAGGAACTGATAGATTCTGTGAGAGCCCAGACTTACACAAACTGGCAGCTGTGTCTTGCAGACGGCAGCGAAGGCCTGGAAACAAGAGCTTTTCTCAATAAAAAATACAGAAAAGAAAACCGCATTACTTATAAAAAGCTGAAAGAGAACAAGGGAATCTCAGAGAATACCAATGCAGCCATGAAGCTGGCAGCAGGAGAGTATATCCTGCTCTGTGATCATGATGATGTTCTTACACCGGACGCGCTGTTCCACATTGCGAAGGCCATTACAGAACAGAAGGCAGATGTGATCTACACAGACGAAGATAAAGTCAGTATGGATGGCAAACATTATTTTGAGCCGAATTTCAAGCCGGATTATAATTTGTTCCGTCTTCGTGAGAATAATTATATCTGCCATATTTTTGCATTTAAGAGAAGTCTTCTGGAACGGACCGGTACGTTCCGACCGAAGTATGACGGAGCACAGGATTTTGACCTGATCTTACGATGCTGTGAGCAGGCAGAACGGATCGTTCATATCCCGAGAGTTCTGTATCACTGGAGAAGCCATATGAATTCCACGGCAGCTAACCCGGAGAGCAAGCGGTATGCTTTTGAGGCAGGGAAGCGTGCAGTGGAGGATCATTACAGGAGACTGGGAATTAAGGCAGAGGTGGAGATGACAGACCGTCCGGGCTGGTACAGAAGCCATGTAGCCATTGACGGTGAGCCTATGATCTCCATTATCATTCCAAACAAGGATCATATCGATGATCTGGATCTCTGCATAACTTCCATTGAGGAGAAGTCTACCTGGAAGAATTATGAGATCCTTGTGGTTGAGAACAACAGCGAGCAGAAAGATACCTTCGTATATTATGAGGGACTGCAGAGAAGATACAACAATGTGAGAATACTAACCTGGAAAAAAGAATTCAACTATTCTGCCATCAACAATTTTGCTGTAAGGGAATCAAGAGGTGAGTACCTTCTGTTCCTGAACAATGACGTGGAGATCATCACCCCGTCCTGGATGGAGGAGATGCTTCAGATCTGCCAGCAGAAAGGTGTGGGAATGGTTGGGGCAAAGCTGTACTATCCGGATGATACCATCCAGCATGCAGGTGTTGTGCTGGGACTTGGCGGAATTGCCGGACATATCATGTGCAAGGCTAACCGGGATGAGATCGGATATATGGGACGTATGGTTTCCGTGCAGGAGATCAGTGCTGTCACAGCCGCCTGCATGATGATGAAAGCATCTGTATTTTGCGATGCAGGCGGTTTTGACGAGGAGCTTCGTGTGGCATTTAACGATATCGATCTGTGCATGCAGGTTCGCAGTATGGGAGAAAAGATCGTATTTACTCCTTATGCAGAGCTTTATCATTATGAATCCAAGTCAAGAGGACTGGAGGATACACCGGAGAAACAGCTGCGTTTCGGAAAAGAAGTGAAATGCTTCAAGCGCAAATGGGGAAGAGACCTGCTGAAAGGCGATCCGTATTACAGTCCGAATCTGTCCCTGAAAGAAGGGGACTGTTCTCTGCGAAAAGAAGAAAGAAATGGGGAGTATCATGCCTAAGGAAATATTTGAAGTAACAAGAGAAAGATTTCATCTGCTGGACAGAAATAAATATATTGTACAGGGAAGCTGGCCGAAAGAAGCGAAAGTGGAAGTCTGCCTGGACAGTCAGAAGCTCCCGGTGAAAGTGGAGAAGCTTGAGATCGTAAGTGCCATGGAGCGTTTTAAAGATCCGGATCTTATGCGCGGTGAGCAGATCACCATGACTATAGAGATGCCGGATCAGCTGGACGAGTACCGCAAGCTGGTGATTTATGCAGCATCTGAAGGGAAGCGAACTGTGTGGTTTTCCATCACAGCTGCAGAGCTTGAAAAAAAACGTGACAAGCCTCAGGTGTATTTTGAGGAAGAAAAAGTACAGCAGGGAATGGTGCGCTTAAGAGGCTGGGCTATCGCAAAAAGTCCTGTGACCATCCGCATTTATGACGAGAATAAAGAACAGCTGGCAGCAGACATCCAGAGAACAGACCGTGTGGATGTAGATCAGCTTTACGATGAGATCAAGCATCCGGAGAAAACAGGATTTTTCACGGAGGTGACAGGTGTTTCCGGTAAATGTCTCTATGTAGTATTCTACGCAGGAGACAGAAAAACAGTAAAAGTTGTTCCGCTTCGCAAGCTCGATGTCCTTGCAAAAAAAGTTGATAAGTATGCAAAAAAAGGGATCCGTTACTGGAAATCCCAGGGCGGTGCAGCTCTTGCTGGAAAAGTGGTATCCAAGATCCGCACAGTTTCTACAAGAGAGATCCCATATCAGAAGTGGATCACCCGCCATCTTCCTGGCAAGGCAGAACTGGAGAAGCAGAGAAGGACGAAATTCAGTTACAGCCCGAAGATATCCATTGTTGTACCGCTGTACAAAACACCGGAGAAATATCTGCGCAGACTGGTGGAGTCCATTCAGCAGCAGACATATACCAACTGGGAGCTGTGTCTTTCTGACGGAAGCGGGGATAATTCTCCGATAGCAGGAATTCTGAAAGAAATTTCTGCGAAAGATAAACGGATCAAAATAATCTCCCATGACTGTGCACTGCAGATCTCCGAGAATACAAACAGTGCCATAGAAGCAGCGACCGGGGATTTTATTGCATTTGCAGACCATGACGATGAGCTGACACCTCATGCTTTGTTTGAATGTGTGAAAGCCCTTAACGAGAAGCCGGAGACGCTGGTGATCTACTCTGACGAAGATAAAATGTCCATGGACGGACACAAATTCTTCCAGCCGCATTTTAAGCCGGATTACAATCCGGATCTTCTGTGCACAGTAAACTATATCTGCCATCTTTTTGTGGTATCCCGCAAGGTAACAGATAAAGTTGGAATGTTGCGCAAAGAGTTCGACGGAGCCCAGGATTACGATTTTGTTTTTCGTTGTGTGGAAGCTGTGAAGGATGAAGAAATCTGTCATGTGCCCAAGATTTTGTACCACTGGAGATGCCACGAGGATTCCACAGCCGAGAATCCGGAGAGCAAGACATATGCTTTTGACGCCGGACGAAGAGCTGTGCAGGAGCATTACAACAGGATCGGCGTGAATGCAGAGGTTCTGGACGGAGAGTTCCTTGGCCTGTACAGAACGAAATTTGTACGGGACTATGATCCGCTGATCTCCATTATAATTCCCAACAAAGATCACATTGATGATCTGAAACGCTGTATGGATTCCATTGACCGGAAATCTGCTTACAAAAATTATGAGTATGTAATTGTGGAAAATAACAGTACAGATCCTGCCACATTTGAATATTATAAGAAGCTCGAGAAGGAAAATGAAAGAGCCCATGTAGTTTACTGGGATGGAGTATTCAACTATTCTGCCATCAACAACTATGGAGCTTCTTTTGCAAAAGGAGAGTATCTCCTGCTCCTCAATAACGATACGGAGATCATCAATCCGGACTGTCTGGAAGAGCTTCTTGGGTACTGCATGCGCAGCGATGTAGGTGCAGTAGGAGCCAGACTGTATTATGAGGATGACACGATCCAGCATGCAGGTGTTGTGATCGGCTTTGGCGGAATTGCAGGGCATTGCTTTGTGATGCAGCCAAGAGGAACGACAGGATACTGCCACCGCATTATCTGTGCCCAGGATTACAGTGCTGTCACAGCAGCCTGCATGATGGTGAAGCGCAGTGCTTTTGAAAAAGTGGGTGGACTTTCCGAGGATCTTGCGGTTGCATTTAATGATATTGATTTCTGCATGAAGCTGAGAAAAGCAGGATACCTGATCGTATACAATCCGTATGCAGAGCTTTATCACTATGAATCCAAATCAAGAGGTCTGGAGGATACACCGGAGAAGGTGGCACGTTTCAACCGTGAGATCTCCATCTTTGAGAAAAAATGGCCGGATATCCTGAAAAACGGTGATCCTTATTATAATCCGAATCTGACACTGAAAAGCCAGGACTTTTCTCTGAAGCGAATCTAGGAGGACTGGGCTTATGCAAAAATATATAACAAAAGAATCAAAGACAAGGCTGCTGCTTCTGGCAGCTTTGTTTTTCAGTTGCCTGTTTATTTTCCGGCAATATCTGTTCGGAGATTCCGTGCTGGTTTTTGATGATGTAGGCGGGGATACCTGGCAGCAGTATACAATGTACTATGCAGATATCGTGAACCATCTCCGTGCCGGGAATTTTTCATTCTGGGATTTTAGCAATGGAATCGGGAGCAGTTTGTTTACGATGCTGCAGGCGGATCCGTCGTTGATTCTGATTTGTCTTATTGGCGTGGCCCTGGGGCCTGCACATATGCTGTATTATCTGGTAGTTCTTCAGATACTGAAGATCCTGGCAGCAGGGTGGATCTTTTACTGGTTCCTCTCAGAGTTCGAGTACAGCAGACAGGCCAGGTTTCTGGCTTCTTTTGCATACGGACTGAACGGATATCTTCTTGTGTGGGGACAGCATTATCAGTTTGGCATGGTGGTGATCTATCTGCCGCTGATCTTTTTATTTGAGGAAAAATTTATCCGGGGGAAAAAAGGCCGCGCGCTTTTTCCGGTGACAGTGTTCCTAAGCGGAATCTACAGTGTTTATCTTTCCTATATGACACTGATCGGTGCAGGGCTCTACCTGATCTTCCGTCTTGTGATGGTGGTGGAAGATTTCGAAATCGGGGTACGGAAGTTTTTCAGTGGCTGTGCCCAAATGGTCCTTGGAATCGGAATGAGTCTTGGAGTATTCCTTCCGATGGCGGCAAATATTATGAATTCTTCCAGGGTTTCAACAGGATCAGGAGGGATTTTAAGTCTTCTGAAGAAATGCTTCAAACCATATGATTTTGATTATTATAATTCATTGTTGATCCGGCCGTTTTCCACGAATCTTCAGAATCTGCAGGTTCTGGGTGATACGAAATACGAAGGCTATAAAAATTATTACGAAGACCCGGTATTATTCTGTTCTGCTCTGGCAGTGATCTTTCTGGTTCAGTTTGTTCTTGTATTCTGGAAGAGCAATGCGAAAAAACGCGTGAAGGGAGCTGTTTATGGAGCTGTGGTACTGATCCTGGTGATCATGTTGCTTCCTCTTGGCGGAATTGTGTTTAATGCTTTTACAATACCGCCCACGTATCGGTTTACCTATATTTTGATGGCTGTATTTCTCCTGGCTTTTGCATGGATGTGGGATTATCTCCAGGCTGGAGGAAGGATCAGTATTACTGGACTGGCGGTTGTGGAGATTTTGATGCTTCAGGCATATATGGCAGGATATGAGGATAGTGTTTTTTGGGCATACAGGGAAAATGCGGTGATTCTTGCAGTAACGGGAACCGTTATGGTACTTAGTGTTCTGATCCTGGGATTTTGCCGGAAAAAAAGGCTTCGGAAAGTGGCATCAGGATGCCTGATGGTGATGCTTGCTGTGAATGTGATATCAGAAGGTGGAATTACATACACAGACAGGATCTGCCTGAAAAAGACAGATACACCAGCAGAACAGATGGAGGCACAGACTGGAATATTTGAGGAAAAGCTTCAGTCTGAAGATACGGAGACAGAGGCCGGAGCTGTTTTTTACAGGCCACAGATTTATTACAGGGAGCTTTACAGCCAGGATGTGCAGAATGCACTGGAGTATCTTCGTGAGACAGATTCTGAATTTTACAGGGTGGAAAAGGATTATTCCTCAGGAACGATATCAATGGATTCCCTTGCACAGAATTACCGGGGAATTAGTACCTATAATTCTGTTATGAACGGAAATATAAAAGAATTTGTAAAGACCTGTTATCCGGAATTCTGTTATCTGGACAGGAACCGTTACACATTCTGGCAGATGGCAGATGACAATGAGTTCGGAGCTTTTATGGGGGTCCGTTATCTTCTTTCGAAAAATCCGGAGCTGGACAGCAGTAAATATGAACTGATCAACCAGTTTGGCGAGATATATCTTTATCGGAATAAAGAAGAAGGCAATGTGGCCCGATTCTATGAAAATACCATATCAGAGAGAAGTCTTAAGAATCTTTGCAAAAAAGATGTAAGGGAAAATAACAGAGAGAAACTTCTTTCAAATGCCATAGCTGTAGATGGCGGAGAAGATATTTCAGACATCAGGGAGCTTGCTCCGGTGTCAGAGGAACAGAAGAATTCCAGTGTAACATTGAATGCGCCTGAAAAAGATTCTCATGTGACAGGAACTGTGGAAGCAAAGACAGATGGTTATGTGATGTGCATGATCCCCTGCGAAAAAGGATGGACAGTTACTGTTGACGGCGAGAAAACAGAAGTCCTGCATGGCGATATTGGCTTTCTTGCATTTAAAGTTGCGAAAGGAGAGCACCAGATCGAGCTTACATACCAGGTTCCAGGTATGAAATATGGAATAGCAGCAGGCGGTGTGTGCTGGATCTTGTATCTTGGTATTGTGGTTTTTGCGGGATACAGGAAAAAAGAAGATTTGACGGGAAGTAAATGATCAGCAGAGCAGGGATCTGCCTGATCAGAAATATAACAGGTAATATAAAAGAGCGAAATCTCAGATTTGTTCAGACCCTGTTAAACAGGCAGGGTCTGAACATGATATTTTATCTGAGATAACGCTCTTTTCTTTGTGAAGTGAATACAAATACTGTCTTACTGTCGATTTTCCTGTATAAAAATCCTGTCAGGATTTAATGATCCTGATCAGTCTCCAGAGAAGAAGTACAAGGAACAGAACTCCGACTCCGCCGATGATAAAATAAGGAACCGGGGAAGCGTTCTGAGAAACTCTGGCTGCCTCCATATTCGTATCGTTCTCCTGGTTATCTGCTGTTGTGGCATCTTCAGCAGTGTTTTCGATCACTGCAGTTCCAACCTGTGTGCCGCCGAAAGAATAGGTACGGCTGATCTGTCCGTCTGATTCGGTATCTTCTGTGGTGAGATCATCAGATGTTGCACCGGAAGGAATCATCACCTGCCCACCGGAAAGAATATGAAAATCTTCCTCACTCAGATCCAGAAGCTGGAAGTTTCCAAAACCATAATCCATAAGCGTGATTGCTTC
>OLNM01002106.1_pt1 | contig 13142 bp, 10 predicted proteins | sample 1672391 | NCBI WGS metagenome assembly OLNM01 (sample SAMEA3136680, study PRJEB25190) | human gut metagenome | reverse complement strand
TATGTCTTTTTCAGTCATTATTCGATTATTCTGGAACCTATGTCATGGTACTATTATTTTTTGTGCTTGCGATATTGATGTTTGGTTATGAAAAGATTGTGGGATATGAAAGAAAGCCTAAAAAGGTTTTGAAAAGTGAACCAGTCAAGGAAACTCCGGTATCGATTGATCGTAAGAATTTCATATTTGAAGACGAAGATACAAATGAATCGAGTTTTCAAATCATCAATGCCGATCCAGTAAAACCTGTACAACCAGATCCTGTCGTTGAAGAAACAAAGGAAGATGAACCTTTGATTATTGGAGATCTTGAGCCTAGAAAGCCTAGCTTTATGGTGGATGTGGATGATGAGCCAAAAGAAAAAGTTGTTGAAAAAAATGAAGTGCCTGTCGTTAATGAAGGGGTTGTAGAAAAAACGGAGCCTAAGCATTATATTCGGGATGAAAATTCGGATTTTAAGAACTATAAGCTTCCAAAATTGAATGTTTTAGAGGATATGGAAAGAAAATCAAGATCCAATGCGAATACAATTACAGCTAAGGAAAAAGGGGAAAAACTGATTGAAATCCTACATGAATTTGGTGTTGAAGCCAATCTTGTTCAGATTCATATTGGGCCGAGTGTAACAAAGTTTGAAATCAAACCAGAACTTGGTGTTCGTGTTAATAAAATCAGTAACTTACAAAATGACATCAAGATGGGTCTTGCAGCTAAAGATATTCGTATTGAAGCTCCAATTCCTGGTAAGGCAAGTGTTGGAATTGAGATTCCAAATGTTGAAAAGACAAGTGTTCAGATGAAGGATTTGATGCGTACAATTCCGGATTCGATGAAAGATAAAAAGTTACTTTTCTGTGTAGGAAAAGATTTAATGGGAAATAATGTCTATGGTGAATTAAATCGTATGCCGCACTTATTGATTGCAGGAGCTACAGGTAGTGGTAAATCGGTCTGTGTAAACGCGATTATTTCTTCGATATTAATGCGTACAAAACCGGATGAAGTAAAATTGGTTTTGATTGATCCTAAAAAAGTAGAATTTACACCCTATAATGATGTACCGCATTTATTATCTCCAGTAATTACAGATGGAGATCTTGCCAATAAGGCGTTGAAGGTCATTGTAGAAATGATGGATCGTCGTTATGATTTATTTGGTGAATTAGGTGTTCGTAATATTACGGCATACAATGAATATGTTTTAACGCATAATGATGAACACTTAAAGGTTTTACCTCGTATTGTCATTATTATTGATGAGCTTGCTGATTTGATGTTGGTGGCAGCTAAAGAAGTAGAAGCGAGCATTCAAAGAATTAAGCAGCTTGCACGTGCTGCAGGAATCCATTTGATTGTTGCCACACAAAGACCAAGCGTGGATGTTATTACGGGTGTAATTAAGGCAAATATTCCAAGTCGTATTGCCTTTGCGGTATCACAAGCTGTGGATTCAAGAACAATTTTGGATCAAGCTGGAGCAGAGCGGTTACTTGGAAATGGTGATATGTTGTATTTGCCAAATGGAGAAACGAGTCCTAGACGTATTCAGGGTGTTTTTATTAAGGATGAAGAAGTTAATAATATTTGTGCATTTGTGAAATCGCAGGCAATGCCAAAATATGATGATGCCTTTATTCAATTAAAAGATCTACAGAATCAAGGTAATGAGGCACAAAATGTTACGGCAGATCCTTTATATGAGGAAGTGAAACGTTTTGTGATCGCATCAAGAAAGGCGAGCACGTCTTTGATTCAAAGAAAGTTTTCAGTAGGATACTCTAGAGCAGCAAGATTAATGGATGTTTTAGAGGCAAATGGTATCATTGGTCCTTCAAGAGGTAGTAAGCCTAGAGAAATTTTAGTGCAAAATACTTTAGAAGATGATATAGATTCTATATAATAGAAGAAGAAAGGAATTTTAACTATGAATATATTTTTAAAATCAGCAGGAAAACAAGAAGGGACACCATGTGTTTCAAATATGGTTCAATTGGGAGACTTCTTTTATTTAAGTGGTCAAACAGGCCTTGGAGAAACAATTCAGGAACAAACAATTACAGCTATCAATAAAGTAATTGATGTTTTATCAAACTATGGTTTACAACTACATCATGTTGTGAAGTTCACAGTGTATTTAAAGAATATCGAGGATAAAGATGCATTCTTGAATACATTTAAAAACTTTGTAGATGAACCATTCCCTGCATGTACAATTGTAGAAGTATCGAATTTAGCAGATAATGCCACAGTATGCATTGAGGGACTTGGTGTAAATACACTTCGTCATGAAGAACAAATGCAACAATCAAGTTGCTCACATGATTGTTCATCATGTGGTGGAGGATGTCACTAATACACCGGTTAAAACGGTGTATTTTTATTTAAAAAGCGAAATATAAGGTGCATTGAATTGCGAATTCTTTTGGGATGGTCACAATCTAAGAAGGTACCATCCTTAAAAGAAATTCTACAATAGGAATGATAGTACATGACATTTTGGATATTGGCATAATTGATCCATATACAGTCATGTGCTTTTTTTGATTTGGTCGGAAAGTATACTTCATGTTTTGAAATATTCACAACAACGGGAATGAATTTTTTGGTCTTCATTTGATAGATAAAGGCTTCTTGCCTTCCTTTTAGGCTAGATCCATTCATAAGACACATTTCATTTAAGTAATTATGTGTGCTTAAACAAGCATGATACATTCTTTCATCTTCTTTTACCATGCAGACTTGGCTTGATTTATGTTCATAGTATAAATAGTTCATATTATCTATGATACGGGTCCAATGTGAAAAAGACATAAAAAAAAGAAAGTTTCTTAAAAAACTTTCTATAACCACGAGATTGTATTTTCTATACCCTTTTTGATTTTTTCAATATTTGTACGATGTCTATAAATAACGAGTACAGTCATAAGCCAGCTTGCGATAATAACAGAAATGCTTTCAACATTGAATCCTAGCATTAAGGCTGTAATGTATAAACTACTTGAAATGGCTGCACACATACTTGCTAGAGAAACATATTTAAATAAGTATAGGATAATTATAAACATGCCAAATGGTACAAGTAAGTAGCTTGCATCTTGAAATAAGAAAATGCTTGTAGAAAATAAGAAGCCAAACATTGTACTGACGGCTTTGCCTCCATGGAATTTTGCGAAAATAGGATAACAATGTCCGATGCAGCATGCAAGTCCTGTCCAGATCCCTGCAACCTTAGATACTTGTGTCGCAATCGCAATCGCAAGTACTACTTTTAAAACATCAAATACAATAACAGAAATGCCGGCTTTCTTACCTAGAACTCTTCCGGCGTTTGTTCCGCCTAAATTGCCAGAGCCATATTGGCGTATGTCTGTATGATAGAAAACTTTACCAATAATCAATGCGGTAAAGATCCTAATAAGTAACCTAATAAAATACATAGAATAGTTTTCATTTCTTCCACCTCGAAACTTATTTTAGCAGTTTTGATCTACTTAGTCGAGAATTGGATGAAAAAATAATTATTTGACATAAATAATGCGGATATTAAATATATACTGATCTAGTACAGACAGGAGAAATATAAAGGATTTTCAATTTTAAAATATGTTAAAATATATGATGTGAATTAGAAAGGATGCGTTGAAATGGAAAGAGATCCATTTAAAGAATATATTAAAGAATCAGAGTTAGATACTGTGAATCGTGGATATGTTTGGAGCACGGCAATTGGTCTTCAGGCCGTAGATGGTCTAAAGCCATCTAGCTATTTAATTGATACTGCAATCAAGAATATTGAAGGTAAGATCACATTGAAGGAAGCGCAAAACTTGATTGATACTTATTATGAAGAAAGTCCTGCAAGTACTTCTGACGATGATCGTACTGAGGAGGCTGATAAAGTAGCTTCGCGTATTGCTCAAATATTATCAGAGACAGCATTTTCATTTTCGCCTTTAGAATATCTTTCTATCCACAAGAAACTTTTCAAAGGTATATATAACCATGCAGGTAAAATGAGAACATATAATATCACAAAGAAGGAATGGGTGTTGGATGGTGCTACAGTTGTATATGGAAGTGCTTCACAATTAAAAGCCACTTTAGAATATGATTTTTCTCAAGAAAAGGAATTTAGTTACAAAAATTTAATGATGGATGAAATTATTCATCATCTTGCCTTGTTTATTTCAAGACTTTGGCAAATTCATGTGTTTGAAGAAGGAAACACAAGGACAACGGCTGTCTTTTTCATAAAATATTTGCGTACACTTGGTTTTAATGTGACAAATGATATTTTTGCAGAAAATGCTTGGTATTTTAGAAATGCACTTGTTCGAGCAAATTATACGAATCTACAAAAAAACATTCATGAAACAACAGAATATTTAGAATTATTTCTTAGAAATCTATTATTGGATGAAAAGAATGTACTTCGAAATCGTACAATGCATATAAGTGGATATTTTTCAGAAAAAGTGGACATTGAAACCGAAAAAGTGGACATTGAAACCGAAAAAGTGGACATTGGAAGTTTAAAGTTTAGTAAACGGACAGTTCATCATATTGAAATTCTGTTTGATGAATATGGGTATAATCGAGTATTTGGTAGAAGTGATGTGATGGATTTAGTTGGATTAAAGCGTTCAGCTGTATCTAAGCTAATATCTAAATTATTAGAAACAGGAATCATTGAACCTGTTACAGGGCATGGAAAAGGTAAATATAAGTTTAAGAATGAGGTGTGAAAGCACCTTTTTAATTTGACATGAATAATGTATATATAGTGTGTATAATCAAATTGATTTGACGGAATTTATGTGCACTTTTTTTGATTTGTTGATATAATAAAAATTACGTTGGAAAGTAGGGATAGTATGCCAAAACAACAATATGATGAAAGTAGTATCGTTATTTTAGAAGGTTTGGATGCCGTAAGAAAGCGTCCAGGAATGTATATTGGATCTACGGATTCAAAGGGTTTACATCATCTTGTATGGGAAATTGTTGATAATGCGATTGACGAGGCTTTAAATGGCTATGGAAATGAAATTGCGATCACCCTAGAAAAAGATGGTAGTGTAACAGTCGAAGATCACGGGCGCGGAATGCCTGTTGGAAAACATAAATCAGGAGTAAGTACACTTCAAGTTATTTTTACCATTCTACATGCAGGTGGTAAATTTACAAGTCATGGAGGATATACAAGTGCTGGAGGATTACATGGTGTAGGTGCAAGTGTTGTAAATGCTCTATGTACATGGTGTAAAGTTACAGTACATGATGGAAAAGATATTTGGAGCATGACATTTGAAGATGGGGGAAGTAAGATTGGAAAACTTGAAAAAGTAGGAAAAACCAATCGCACTGGAAGTACGGTCTCTTTTAAACCAGATCCGACTATCTTTAAGACGGTTCATTTTTCATATTCTACCATTTGTGAAAGAGCTCAAGAAGATGCCTTTTTGTTAAAAGGATTAAAAATGATTGTTCGTGATAAACGCAAAGAAGAAAAAGAAGTTATATATCAATATGAAGATGGATTAAAAGCTTTTATTGACGAAGTAAATCAAGATCATACACCAATGCATGATTCAATTAGCTTTAGAGGTGAAAGTAATCAAATCGTCGTTGAAGGATGTTTCCAATATACAGATGAGTATCAAGAAAACATTTTCTCATTCACAAATATGGTCCGTACTCGTGATGGGGGCTCTCATGAAACGGGTGCTAAACAAGCTTTTACGAAAGTATTTAATGAATATGCACGTAAAAATGGTTTCTTAAAAGAAAAAGATAAAGGTTTTGATGGAAATGATGTTAGGGAAGGATTAACATTAGTCATTAATTTAACCATTCCAGAAGATTATTTACAATTTGAAGGACAGACCAAAGAAAAATTGGGAAGTCCAGAAGCTAAACCTGCAACCGAAACTGTTGTATCCGAAAATCTTCGTTATTTCTTAGAAGAAAATAAAGAGATTGCCAATGCTCTAGTACGTAAGATCATCAAGGCTGCACAAGCTCGTAATGCAGCTCGTAAAGCGCGTGCAGATATTCGTAATGGAAAAGGGAAAAATCGTTCGGAAAGAGTTTTATCTGGAAAGTTGGCATCGGCTCAAAGTAAAGATGCAAGAAGAAAAGAATTATATCTAGTCGAAGGGGATTCTGCGGGTGGTTCTGCAAAACAGGGGCGTGATTCAAAATATCAAGCAATTTTACCTTTGCGTGGAAAAGTTTTAAATACAGAAAAGGCAAGTCTTGAAGCCATTGAAAAAAATGAAGAATTAAATACGATCATTCATGCCTTAGGGGCAGGTGTAGGTGCTAATTTTACGGCTGAAGATTCAAACTACTATAAAGTTATTATTATGACCGATGCCGATGATGATGGGGCACACATTCAAAACTTATTATTGACATTCTTCTATCGCTATATGCGTGAATTGATTACGCATGAAATGTTATATATTGCGCTTCCACCACTATATCGTATTGCCAAGGGTGGAAAAGAATATTATTTATATACAAATGAAGAGTTGGATGAGAAAAAAGCAGAATTAAAAAATGGCTATACCATTACACGATATAAAGGTCTTGGTGAAATGAATGCCACGCAACTTTGGGATACGACAATGAATCCTGAATCGAGAACACTTCTTTGTGTGACCATTGAAAATGCGATGATGGCCGAAAAAAGAGTAACAGAACTAATGGGAGACAAGGCAGAACTTCGTCGTAATTGGATTGAAGACAATGTTGTATTCACGTTAGAAGATGATTATAAGGAGGTAAGTGCGTGAAAGAAAAAGAAGTAAAACATAATGTTTTAAAGAATTCTTTAGAAGATATCATGGCCGATCGTTTTGCCAGATATTCAAAATATATAATTCAAGAACGTGCTTTACCTGACGCTAGAGATGGACTAAAGCCAGTTCAAAGACGTATTTTATATGCGATGTATGAAGATGGAAATACATACAATAAGCCATATCATAAATCCGCAAAAACAGTAGGTAATGTAATCGGTAACTATCACCCTCATGGAGATAGTTCAGTTTATGATGCGATGGTTCGTATGTCACAAAATTGGAAGATTACCAATCCATTAATTGATATGCAAGGAAACAATGGTTCGATTGATGATGATCCAGCTGCTGCGATGCGTTATACAGAAGCGCGCTTAGCTAGAATTAGTGATTTTTTACTACAAGATATTGATAAAGATACAGTGGAATGGGCACCCAATTTTTCGGATGAAAAAATGGAACCAACCGTACTTCCAGCACGATTTCCAAACTTGTTGGTCAATGGAATTACAGGTATTGCGGCAGGATATGCGACAAATATTCCTCCACACAATTTGAATGAAGTCATTCAAGCAAGTATTTATCGTATTTCGCATCCAGATTGTTCATTAGAAGAATTGATGCAGTTTGTGAAAGGTCCAGACTTTCCAACTGGTGGAATTGTGATGGGGCTTGATGGTATCAAACAAGCTTTTCAAACAGGTCGTGGACGCGTTTTGATTCGTTCAAAAGTAGAAGTGGTACCAACGCGTACAATTAAACAAATTATTATTCATGAGATTCCTTATGAAGTTATTAAATCCAATCTTGTTAAGAAAATTGATGAGATTCGTTTAAATAAGAAAATTGATGGTATTTTAGATGTCCGTGATGAAAGTGATCGTACTGGACTTCGTATTGTAGTAGATCTTAAAAAAGATAGTAATGATGAACAGATTTTAAATTATCTATATAAGAATACAGATCTACAAATTTCATATAACTATAATGTCATCGCAATCGTGAATAAAGCACCCGTACAAATGTCTTTAGCCATGATGTTAGATGCCTTTATTAGTCATCGTGAAGATGTAGTAATTCGAAGAAGTAAGTATGATTTAGCAACCAAAAAAGATCGTGCTCACATTTTAGAAGGCTTGATCAAAGCGGTAAGTGTAATGGATGAAATTATCCATATTATTCGTAAATCAAAAGATAAGGCACATGCCAAAAAGAATTTGATTGAGCGTTTTGAATTTACAGAAAAGCAAGCAGAAGCTATTGTCGTTATGCGACTATATCGTTTGACAAATACAGATGTAAAAGAATTAAAGGCTGAATTTAAACAGCTTCAAAGCGATATTGCGGAATTAGAAAAGATTATTAGCGATAAATCGGAATTGCATAAGGTGATGGTTGAAGAATTATCGAAAGTAAATGAAGAATTTAATACGCCTAGACTTTCTAAAATCGTTCATGAAGTTAAGGAAATCGTAATTGATGAAAAGGCGATGATCTCAAAAGAAGAATGTATGATCACTGTAACTCGAGATGGATATATTAAACGTGTTTCTATGCGTAGCTATAATGCATCAAGTGATTCAATGACACAAAGAAAAGATACAGATTCTTTGGTTTGTTATGGAGCGAGTCATACATTACAGACTTTGATTTTCTTTACAAATCGTGGAACATATGGATATATTCCTGTTTATCAAATTGAAGAGGCAAAATGGAAAGATTTGGGTGGTCATATCTCAAATTATATTAAGATGGATTCAAGTGAAAAAATCATTGCGGCCTATGTATTAGATGCTTTTAAAACAGGGGTACATGTTGTGAGTGCAAGTCGTCATGGCATGATCAAACGTACAGAATTAAAAGAGTTCGAGGTTTCTCGTTCAAATAAAACGATGACTTGTATGAAAATTGGTGGTATGGATGAAATGATATCTGTATCTCTATCTTATAAACCAGATGATCAAGTGATTTTAGTAAGTGAACAAGGATACGGTTTAATGTATCCGGTTGAACAGATTCCATTGGTTTCTAATAAATCAAAAGGTGTTAAGGCAATGAATCTTGCAAAGGATGATTGTGTTGCTTCTATTTGTATTCGTAAAAATAGAGATGAACAAGTATTGATTTCTACAACCACACTTTCTTTAAAACGTATGAAACAACTTGAAATTGCACCATTAAATCGTCCGGCTAAAGGAAATCGAATTTGTAAGTTGGTAAAATCCAATCCAAATGTTATTTTCAACATCGAAATGGTGGATCTAAACACAAAAATTGAAGTATATACAGATGAGCTCATGTCATTTGAGGCAAAAGAAATCAGTTTAATGAATGCACAGTCAACTTTCTCAACACCATATGGAAAAGTTGAATCATTTGAGTGGATCTGTCCATTAGAAAATGTTTTGGATGGAGCTTGGGTAAAACAAGAAGATTTTAAACAACCTTCTTTATTTGAGGAGGATAACGCGTGAGTAAAAAACAAGCAAATTTAGTTTGCTTAATTGTTGCAGCCATTTGGGGTGGTGGATTCATTGCCACAGATGCTGCATTACAAACGTTTGATCCTTTTACCGTTTTAATGATTCGTTTTATGGGTGCAAGCCTAGTTAGTATTGTGGTTTGTTTTTGTAGTCATGTTAAAGTTTCAAAACAAGCACTATTTCGAGGAAGCATTTCAGGGATGTTAATGTATTTGGCATTCGCATTTCAAACTTTTGGCTTGGCCATGACAAATACGGGTCAAAATGCATTTTTGACAGCTGTCAATGTTGTGCTTGTTCCATATATTGTATGGCTTTTATGGAAAAAGAAGCCAAGTAAAAGACAACTTGGCGCTAGTGTAATATGCTTAGTAGGCATTGCTTGTTTAAGTTTATCAAAAGGCTATTTCCAATTTAGTTTTGGAGATTGTTTATCTTTGATTTGTGCCTTGTTTTTTGCGTGTCACATTATTTCTTTGGAGTATGCAACCGAAAATTCCAATTCTATTACGATCAATGCCGTACAGATGAGTGTTGCTGCTTTACTTTCAATTCCTTTCGCATTGTCTTTGGAAACAATTCCACAAAATATTTCAATGCATGCTTACATGAGTTGTGGCTATATGATTTTAGTGGCAACATTCTTGGCATTTCAATTACAGACATTGGCACAAAAGTATACAGATGCATCGAGTGCAAGTGTACTTTTATGCACAGAATCTTTATTTGCGAACGTATTTGGCTTTCTATTACTGCATGAGACAAAGAGTCCAATTATGATTTTAGGTGGACTTTTGATCTTTATTTCAGTGATTTTAACTGAATATAGTGGACAATTCGTATTGTCAAAAGCTTAAAAAGATAGTAGAATAAATGAGTAGATAGTGAGGTTGACTAAAACATGGGAGTATCAATTTTTTATACGATAGTGGGAGCCGTCATTGGTGGCTTCATTACTTTCTACTTCACTCGTAAGAAGTTTGAAAAAGAAATTAAAGAAAATCCACCAATTAATGAAAAGATGATTCGTGCAATGTTCTTACAAATGGGACGTAAACCTAGTGAAGCACAGATTCGTCAAATCATGAAATCGGTAAACGCAAACCGTAAATAATGATAAAGTGTCGCAAGACACTTTTTTTGTTTCGTTGCCTAAATTAAATTTTGGTTATATAATACTGTTGGTTAGTTATATATTTTTAGAAGAGGGTTATTATGAGAGATTTTGATTCAAATCGCATCTACGAAATACTAGGCGAAGAATTTAAAAACATCTATATTGTTGATTGCAAAACTCAACAGATTCATGCTTTTAAGGAAACAGATGTGTTGCCTGGTTTTTCTGCACATATGCTTTATAATGACGCGATGAATCAATATATTGATCATTGTGTATACGAAAAGAATCGTGATATGTTACGTATTGCGCTTTCGTTTAATTCCCTTTATACTCGTTTAGAAAATGCGGAACATTTTAATATTCATTATCAATCTAAAACGGATTCCGAAATTCATTTTATGTATACACACTTTGGTTGTATTAAAGATCATGATAAAATTACTCAAATTGTCATTGGTTTTGCGAATGAAGATTTGGATATTCGAAGAAATAATTTGGATATGATCAACAATGTGATTACACCAAGTGGTTTGAGAAGAAAAGTTTTAATTGTTGAAGATAATGAATTAAATCGAGAAATGTTAAAGGCTACTTTAGAGGATGAATATGATGTATTAGAAGCTGTAAATGGGGAAGATGGTTTACAAATTCTATCTCAGAATTATAAAGATATTTCAATTATTTTATTAGATGTTGTAATGCCTGTGTGTGATGGATTTGAATTCTTAACTCGTCAAAAATCAGATTCTTTGTTAGCTAGTGTTCCAGTCATTGTGACAACGGGAAATAATTCGCAGGAAGATGAATTGAAATGTTTAGGTTTAGGTGCTGTTGATTTCATCACAAAGCCATATAATACAAGAATTGTAATGAGTCGAATTGATAGTGTTATTAAGTTAAGAGAATCAAGTATGACTTTGGCAGCCATTGAAAAAGATGAGTTGACAGGTTTATATACAAGACAGGCTTTTTATCATCATGCTCGTACATTGACTAATTTTATGACAGATGAAATTTTTAATATCGTTGTTTTAGATGTGGCTGATTTTAAATTGCTCAATGGAACTTACGGAACAAAAAAGGGAAATGAAGTTTTGATTTACCTTGCGAATGCGTTTAAATACTATATCAAAAATGGATTATTGACACGCTATGAGGGAGATCAATTATTAGCTTTATTCCATAGTAAAGAAAAAATTGATGTGGATCGTATCGAAAACAATTTAAATAAGATTATGGAAGAAGCACCTATTCCAAATATTCGTGTGAAACTAGGAATTTATGAAAATGTAGATACAAGTCTTCAGATACCAATCATGTGTGATCGTGCATTAATGGCTGTGAAGAGTATTTCAAAAGATTTTAAACAGAATATCGCCTTCTTTACGCAGGAAATGAATCAAAAATTACTTGCGCAAAGACAAATGGAAAATGATTTTAAAGATGCAATTAAAAATAGAGAGTTTGTAGTCTATTTTCAACCAAAATATGATGTTTCATCTGAACAAATTGTTGGTGCAGAAGCACTTGTTCGTTGGCAAAAAGAAGATGGAACATTGATTTCACCAGGTTTATTTATTCCATTATTTGAAAGTGATGGTTTAGTTGTTCAACTTGATGAATATGTATTTGAAACAGTATGTCGATTCCAAAAAGATCGAATGAAACAAGGTTTACCGATTCTTCCTATTTCTGTCAATCTATCTCGTGCAAGTATTCACTTTAGTGATGTCGTACAAAGATATGTCAATATCATAAAAGAGAATGAGATTCCTTTTGGTTGCGTTCCGATTGAATTGACGGAATCTGCAGCTTTATATTCGCAACAAATTCTTGAAATCACAAATCAAATGGTCAATGCAGGCTTTAAATTACATATGGATGATTTTGGATCCGGATATTCTTCATTAACAACTTTAAATGAATTGAAATTCACAACGGTTAAATTGGATAAGAGTTTAATTGACTATATTGCCAAACCACGTGGAATGATAATTGTGCGACAAACGATTGATTTGGGGCATGGTTTAGATATGAAAGTGGTTGCGGAAGGTGTTGAAACCAAAGAACAAAGGGATTGTTTGATCGAAATGAATTGTGATGAAATTCAGGGCTTCTATTATTCAAAGCCTTTAAAACAAGATGATTTTATCGAAAAACTAAGAGCTTAATAAAGCTCTTTTGTTGTATAGGAGGGCTTATGCCAATAAAAATAATTCGTCAGGATATCACAAAATTAAAAGTGGATGCGATTGTGAATACGACAAATCCAAGTTTGGATGCGAAAGGTGGCTTAGATCATTACATACATCAACTTGCGGGTAAAGAATTAGATGTTGAGTGTAGAAGAATAGGAAAATTGAAAGTGGGACAGGCTTGTCTTACAAGTGGATATAAATTGTGTAAGTATATTATTCATACGGCAAGTCCTGTATGGAGTGAAGATAATTATTTGATAAAAGCCTTGTTAGAATCTTGTTATAATTAAGTGGCGAAAACTCCATAGCTTGCTGTAAAGATGAAAGCCACTTTTTGTATTGTATAATGCGTATGAAAAAATATATAATATATGTATAAATAGTTCGGAGTTGATATCATGGGTAGACCTAGAACAAACAATGTTCAGATCAATATTGCCATTCCTGGTGAATGGAAAAAAGAACTGGAAAACCTTGCCAGAATCTATTCGGTTGAAGAAGGTAAAACGATTACTTTTCTAGATTTGATGCGTA
>OLNM01002083.1_pt1 | contig 13303 bp, 8 predicted proteins | sample 1672391 | NCBI WGS metagenome assembly OLNM01 (sample SAMEA3136680, study PRJEB25190) | human gut metagenome | reverse complement strand
GAAGCCAGGATCTTTTCATAACTGTCCTTTGTCCTTGTGGTATCAAAATCCATTCGAAGGACTCTTGCCTCCGGAAAATCCTTCTCAAGAACTTTCTCGATCTGCTGGGTTCCTGCCTTAAATCCTCCGATGTGAGGGGATCCGCAGGAAGGACAGACCTGTGGCTTCACCGTCTCATAACCGCAGTAATGACAGATCAGACGGCTGCCATTATGCTCACTTAAAGACACATCGCAATGCGGACATTTCATCACATGGCCACAGGCACGGCAGGAAACAAATCCCGCATATCCTCTTCTGTTGAGAAAAAGCATGGTCTGTTCTTTCTTCCGGAGAGTTTCACTTAAAGAAGTTTTCAGTTCTGTACTCAGAACAGAACGATTTCCTTTCTTTAATTCTTCCCTCAAATCCACGATTGATACCTGTGGAAGAGGTCTTTCTTCATAACGGGCATTCAGTTTCACCAGAAGATACTCCCCGCTTTCTGCACGGCTGTAAGCAGAAAGTGATGGTGTAGCTGATCCCATCACCACATTTGCATGCTCCATCCGGGCCCTCTGGATGGCGGTTTCTCTTGCATGATACCGTGGCGTATTCTCACTTTTATAAGTAGGTTCATGCTCCTCATCGATCACGATCAGCCCCAGATTGAAAAATGGTGTAAAAAGTGCAGATCTTGGTCCTACCATCACCTGCACTTCACCACGTTTCGCTCTTTTGAACTGATCATAACGCTCTCCCTGGGAAAGTCTGGAATTTAAGACTGACACCTTGTCTCCGAACATAGCATAAAATCGCCGCACAGTCTGATAGGTGAGGGCAATCTCCGGTATCAGGACAATGGCCTGTTTTCCTTCCTCTATGACCTGCTGGATCAGGCGCATGTACACCTGAGTCTTGCCACTTCCTGTAACTCCGAAAAGTAAGGTCGGACGCGGTTCTGGCTTCTGCCATTCCTGAAAGATCTGTTCTGCCGCAGCCTGCTGTTCCTCATTCAGACAAAGCTCCCTATCTTCTTTTACCAGATCAGCCTGATCAGGGAGCCTGTACATTTCCTGGCTCTCAAGGCGGATCATACCTTTCTTTTCAAAAAAATCAAGAACAGATACATTTGCCCCAAGTTCTTTCGAGGCATAAGTGTACTCCAGGCTTCCGGATTCCAGTATTGCCCGCAGAAAACGTTCTCTTGCCCTGAAACGGCTGCCAGAAAGTTCTGCCAGAAGCTCTTCTGCCACATTCCTGTCACCCTGGAAGAAAATAAGACGTTTTTCCTTCGCGCGGACTTTGTCTTTTACAGGAAGTACAGTCTTCAGGGCCTGGATCATGGTAGATCCATATGTTTCCTTCATCCAGGCAGCCAGGGCGATAAGACGTGATTCTGTTGTCTCATCATCTGTGGACACACCCTGGATCTCCTTAATCCTGGCTGTATCATATTTAGCTTTACCGGTTACTCCGATCACGTATCCTTTCCGGAGCGTGTTGCCCTTCCCAAAAGGAACGGTTACAACAACACCCGGATTTATCTCCTGTTCTATTTCAGGCGGGATCCGATACTGGAAATCCCGGTCAACTTTCTCATGCGAAATATCAATGATCACATCTGCATAGGTCATGCGTTTACGCTTTCCTGTCTTCTTCCAGAATTTCCTGAATCAGCACGCGCTCATCCATCGGATATTTTTTGCCCTTGATCTCCTGATAATCTTCGTGTCCTTTTCCTGCCAGGACAATGATATCTCCCGGCTCACCATGATGGATCGCATAGGCGATCGCCTCTTTACGATCCGGGATCTCCACGAATTTACCATCTGTCTTGGCCATTCCCACTTTAATATCGTCGATAATAGCCTGCGGCTCCTCATCTCTCGGGTTATCAGAAGTAATAATGGTAAGGTCTGCCATTTTTCCGGAAACCTCGCCCATTTCATAACGACGAAGTTTGGAACGGTTTCCTCCGCAGCCGAACAGGCATACCAGTCTGTGAGGATTATATTCTTTCAAGGTGCCAAGAAGGCTCTCAAGTGCCATTGCATTGTGTGCATAATCGATCATCAGAGTGAACTCATCAGATACCTTGATCATCTCAATACGCCCTTTGACCCTGGCTACCTTGAGGGCTTTGATGATGTTCTCCTCAGATACCCTGAAATGGCGGCAGATGGCAATGGCTGTCAGGGAATTGTAGATACTGAACTTACCTGGAATGTCGATCTCTACAGGGAAGTCGAGAAGGCCTTTTACATGGTAGGAAATTCCCAGATATCCCTTTCTTCCTATGAGTTTCGCATCCTCAGCACAAAGATCTGCTTTTTCGGAAAAGCCGTATGTTTCAAGCTCGCAGGTATGTCCTTCGATAATCTTCTCAAAATGCTCATCATCTCTGTTCACGATGCCTACCTTACACTGTTTGAGAAGCATGGATTTACAGTGAAGATAATCATCAAAATCCTTATGCTCATTTGGTCCGATATGGTCTGGCTCGATATTTGTAAAAATACCGAAATCAAAGATAAATCCCTGTGTTCTGTGAAGCATCAGTCCCTGCGAAGATACTTCCATAACAACAGCATCGCAGCCTGCTTCTACCATATCATGAAAATATTTCTGCACCATGTAGGATTCCGGTGTTGTGTTAGCTGCTGGAATATGCTTCTCACCGATGATCGCCTCAATAGTTCCGATCAGGCCAACCTTATATCCTGCATTCTCAAGAATAGATTTCACCATGTATGTTGTTGTTGTTTTTCCCTTGGTTCCTGTGATTCCGATAGTTTTCAGCTTCCCGGCCGGATGTCCGAACCATGCTGCGGAAATAAATGCCATTGCATAACGTGTGTCCTCTACCTGGATCACAGTTACATCAGCAGGAGCTTCTACCGGTTCCTCCACGATAAGAGTTTTGGCTCCTTTGGCAATCACATCCGGTACGAATTTATGTCCGTCTACAACAGCACCTCTGATACAGATAAAAAGGCTTCCTTCATCTACTTTACGGGAGTCATAAACAACAGAAGTTACCTCCTGCTCTGTGCTTCCCTGAAGACGTTTGTATTCAAGATGTTCCAATAAGGATAAAAGTTTCATTTCTTCTCCTCCATTTTCCCCTTTTTCTGCCTGTCTCTGTGACGGCGGAAAGCGGGAAGATATGCTGGTTTTTGATTTATATACATACCATATAGAATAGCACACCTCCCCCCTGTTTTCAACGTTTCTTTCTGCCAGGAATGGCCTGTCCACAGCATTTCACGGAATCTTCACTTCTTTCGGAATATTTCTGATTTAATGATCTTTTTCGTGAATATCCCGATACTTTCTGTGAAGCCAGAAAGCACCAAGCATAGTCAGTCCTGCTGCAAGCATCATCAGAATAAAAAACTCTGATTTTGTATTATCGCCTGTTTTGGGCTGAGAAGACGCACTTCGAGCCTGGGATCCGCTCTGAATGGCTGCATTATTCTGTTCTTCTGAAACTCTTTCCATCTGAGGCTGTTCCTGCTGCGGATCTGTCGGTGCTGCTGTCATAACTGCGTTTTTCACTGTAACCTGTGCAGCCGCTTCCACGATCCGATCCCCTGTTTCCTGGCTCGTGACTGTTACCTGATTCAGCAGCTTCTGGTTCACAGTTTTTTCCGGGATCTTCACAACAGCCCGAAGGGATACAGCTTCTCCAGGTGAGATCTGTGAGATCAGAGCTTTTGTTTTTGTGCGGTTCAAGGTGATCCCCTCCTGCTCCACAAACTGAGCCTGAATCCCTTCTGCCTGGAAACTCTCGGTTCCTACAACTGAGTGAAGTGTTTTTTCTCCGGTGTTGACAATACAAATCTGGTAAGTTACGTTTTCACCTGGTTCTGCTTTTTCTCTGTCTGCTGTTTTCTTTACTGTAAAATCAGCTTTCAGTGCCTGAAGTTCATCTGTAACCGATGCAGTTCTTGTAATGGTTGCATCCGGTTTTTCTTTTATGGTGGCAATTGCTTCTATCTTATGTTCCAGTGGTTTCTCCTGTTCATTTACCAACGGTGCCAGAACATACAGAATTCTGCTCTCACCGGCCTTTAATGTGAAAACCTCTGCCTTGGCTCCTTCTGTCTGGAAATTGCCAGAACTTAAACCCTCCCCGTTCTCCCAACGCTGGATGATCTTCGGGCAGGAAAACATGCTGGTAAGATGAATATCTGTGAGTTCCAGTTTCCCTGTATTAATCAGGTCGATCCTGTATCGGATAGTCTTTCCGGCTTTCATTTCTTTTGTTTCGGATGTCACTGTCAGATTCATGTCCTCCTGTGCTGCTTCCACATCCAAAGATGGTGAAATTCCTTCTGCCAGGATTTGTGTCTCCTCATTTTCTTCCATAAGAAGAAAAGTTCCTGCACTGTTTCGGTCTTTCTTCAGAGGTTCATCCTGAACAAGACTGTAGCTGGACGCCTCTGCCGGGTAACGATATTCTTCCCGTAAAGTCAGCGGAATGCGCAGAGAAAGCGTTTCCTCCGGCATATTTTCCGTGTTTATCTTATATTCCAGTTTGATGATTTCTATACTTTTTCCTTTTTGATTCTTTATGGTGATTGGTGTAACAGATATGTCTCCCGGAATCTCTGAGATTTCCGGAGAAAAATATTCTGAAATGTATGTAATAAGTGTAAGGCCTTGCTGCACTGCCGACGGAACTGGTGTTTCTTCTGGAATTGGAGTTTCTTCCGGAGCTATATTAGGAATTTTTCCTTCTGATGGTTCTGCGTATGCAAGTTGTTCACATTCTGCTTCTTCTACATCTTCTCCACCGGTCGTCTCTCCCTCCTGTGAGCCCGCACCCGTTTCCTCCTGCTCTTCATTCTCCTGCTGTACTGTTTTCCCGGATGCCAGCTCCTCCACGTACTCATATTCACCCTTCCTTTCCTGATCTTTGTCTGCATATTCATAATTTATATTTTCATGTTCAAAATTACTCTGTTCTTCTGTAACGTCTGGTTTTCCCCTGGAATTTTCCTGATCCTGAACAGTATTTTCCACGGTTTCTTCTCTCTGCGCCATCCAGCTTCCGAGCCCTTCCACCTGGATCTGCAGTTCTGCTTTTCCATTCTCTCTGTCTGTCCAGTTTCCGGTCTGAGCAATTGAAATATTTGTATCTGCCAGATCTGCACTTTTTACAGTCTCCGGCCGAAATCCTCCACTTAATACAGCCCCTGCAGCTGCAGCGGCGATCCCGGTTCTCCGTATCCGTCTCCATATTCTGTGTTTCATAAAAATTCTCCCATCTCTGCTTCATAGCATGATATCTGCGGATTGCTCTGATTTATACAGATTTCGCAATCCTCATAACATTTTTACACATGGTTTCCATATCACAGCTTACTTTTCCACATACAAAGGCATCCCTCCCTGAAAAAACGGTGTATAACCACCAGTGATCCTGTTAATTGTAAATAAAGTGAATTTCTGCATCGAACTGATGCTTGAATATTTCCCGCAGAACGCGGAAATAAGACTCTTTTAATGTAGCATATTCTCCGATATCATGCAACTACATATAAAAAATACAAAGTTTGTTTAAACTTTCTTTATAAATTTTCGATTTCTTTTAGATTACCGACATATTTTAAACATATTTCATCTATATAATAGACCTTGGATAGATGAAAAACCACTCTCTATCTCCCCCCTCAAAAAAATAGTAGGAAATAAGCCGTCTGAGAAATCAGGCGGTTTTTCCTTTGTCCCGCATTACTGTCTGACATACAGCATATTCAACCAAAATTGTATTGCATTTCCCACATTGGTCTTTTATAATAAAATATAATGACATCAGGGGCAAAGAACCTTTTTATCCCTGATCTGATAGCAGCGGCTTGCTCCGCAGCAGTTCAATTTTAAAGAGAAATGAGGTATTTCCTATGAGCGAAAAAACCGTAGTAGTTGCATTAGGCCACCGAGCACTTGGTACCACACTTCCTGAGCAGAAAATCGCCACACGTCTTGCAGCGAAAGCAATCGCAGACCTGGTTGAAGAGGGAACACGCGTAGTAATTTCCCACAGCAACGGTCCGCAGGTAGGGATGATCCACACCGCAATGAATGAATTCGGCAAGGCACATCCTGATTATACATTTGCACCAATGTCTGTCTGCTCTGCCATGAGCCAGGGTTACATCGGCTATGACCTTCAGAACGCTATTCGTGCGGAACTGATTTCCAGAGGAATTTTCAAACCGGTAAGCACAGTCCTTACACAGGTTGTCATCGATCCATATGATGAAGCATTTGCTGAACCCGAGAAGATCATCGGCCGTGTTCTTAATGCAGAAGAAGCTGAAGCAGAAGAAGAGAAAGGTAACTTTGTCACAAAAGTTGACGAAGGACAGTACAGGCGAATCCTTGCAGCTCCTAAGCCACAGAAGATCGTTGAGATCGAAACAGTGAAAGTTCTTTCCCAGGCTGAGCAGATCGTTATCGCAGCAGGTGGTGGCGGAATCCCGGTTCTTGAGCAGGGCACGCAGCTGAACGGTGCCAGCGCCATCATTGAGAAAGACCGCGCAGCAGGACTTCTTGCAGAGGAACTGAATGCTGATACACTCATGATCCTCACAAGTGTTGAGAAAGTAAGCCTTGACCACGAGACCGACCACGAGACTTATCTGGACATCATCTCCACAGATGACGCGAAGAAATATATTGCAGACGATCAGTTTGCACCAGGCTCCATGCTTCCAAAAATCGAAGCAGGTGTTTCTTTCGTTGAGAAAGGAACCGGACGCCGTACCATCATCACAGATATGGCTCATGCAAAAGATGGCTACTGTGAGAAGACAGGAACTATCATTAAATAATATCTGAATATATGTAAATCCCATGCTCTGATTCATAATGAAACCGAACATGGGATTTTTTCATATCTGTATATTACATAGATTTTCTCTCAGCGATCTCCGCCATCTTCGCCTCATTCAGACGTGTATCACCATGCACACGGCTGTAGGAAAGATATCCATTCATACGGTCGATCTTAGTCAGGTTTCTGGAACCGCACACAGGGCATACGTCCATCTCAAGCTCCTCGTGACCGCAGTCATCACAGTATGCAAGAGAAAGGTTTACACCTTCATAATATCCCAGATCCATGGCTCTTCTGATCAGAGTACGGATTGCTTCTTTATTATAACCGATCGGATAACGTACATACTGGATCTTTCCGCCGTTGCAAAGCTCCCAGAAACGTCCCTCCAGATCCTGTTTCTCAATGGGAGTCACATCCTCTGTTACATGGCAGTGGAAACTGTTGCTCACATACGGTCTGTCAGAAACACCCTCGATAATTCCGTACATCTTACGGAACTGCTCTACCTGCAGACCGCAAAGGCTCTCAGCCGGTGTTCCGTAAATCGCATAAAGATAGCCATCCTCTTTCTTGTACTGGTTTACTTTATCATTGATATATCTAAGAACTTCCAATGCAAACTCACCATCTTCTGCAATAGATTTACCATTATAGAGCTCCTGCAGCTCATTCAGTGCTGTGATACCGAAAGAAGCTGTCATCGGCTTCAGGATCTTGCCGATCTTTTCGTTTGGTTTCAGATGTCCCCCGTAGAAACCACCCTCACAGTAAGCAAGCGGGTTAGTAGACGCACGCATCTGTCCCAGATACTCATAGGTACGAATATGCAGATTACGGATCATTTCAAGATAGAAGTCCAGAACCTCATAGAAGTCTCTGCTCTCCGCTCTTGCTTTCGCAAGGATCATCGGCAGATGAAGACTTACTGCACCAATGTTAAAACGTCCTACAAAAACAGGTGTATCGTTCTCATCAGCCGGCTCCATACCTCCGCGCTCATACCATGGACTTAAGAAAGCACGGCATCCCATAGGGCTGATAACTTTCTTATATTTCTTGTACATGCTGGAGATGTATCCAGCTCCTGACATGGAAAGCCAGTCCGGATACATGGTCTTGGAAGAACACTCCACACCAGCCTCAAAAATATCCTCGCAGCATTTTCCAGGGCCGTGGATCTCTTTATCATAGAGGAAAACAATCTTGGGGAAAAGCACTGGTTTCTTATGTCCCGCCTTGCCCTGGCCACCCTGATGGACTTTCAGAAGAGAAATGGTACACATCTTCTCAAACTGCTCAGTTCCAAGTCCCAGAGTCACTGTAACGAACGGATAATCGCCTCTGGAAGAACCAACAGTATTCAGCTTGTACTCAATTCCCTGCCAGCCCTGATCATACTCTCTGCGTACCTTGTCCAGTGCATACTCGATTGCTTTTTCTTCGCGGCCTTTCCAACTCTCATCGGAGTATTTCATAAATTCGGAAATATATTTGTCATAGCTCTTCTTGGCATACGGTGCCAGGATCTTATCAACCTCCGGCACTGTAAATCCGCCGTACTGCTGTGCAGCTGTGCTGAGAATGATATCACCCATAACATCAAAAGCAGTATCCAGAGTCTTCGGCTCGTTATACCAGACATTACCCATCTCAAAACCACCGCGCAGAACAGCTGCCACATCAAAAAGACAGCAGTTCATGGTATCCAGACGTGCAGACTGGTCATGAATATAAATATATCCGTCCTTACATGCCTGAAGCTCATTGCGGTTCATAAAGAATTTACGGTAAAGCTCCTTATTCAGCTCATTGAAGATCAGGCTCCGCTTGGTAGCTACAAGTGCGCTGTCTGTATTGGCATTGCTCTTATCTCCAATGTAGCGGATCGCCTGGCTCTTGGTATAGACATCATCCATCATATGAATAAAATCCAGCTTGTAATTACGGTAATCACGGTAGCTCTTGGCTACAGCCGGATTCACACGTTCCAGGGCACCCTCAACGATATTGTGCATCTCCTGGATCTCGATCTCATTCTTTCCAAGGGAATCCGCATGCTCCTGGGCAAAACGGCAGATAAAATCCTTCTCCTCATCTGAAAAAGTATAAAGAATACGCTCTGCTGATTTGTTCACGGCAGCCACGATCTTCAGAGGATTGAACTCCTCTCTTGTTCCGTCTTTCTTAATCACATATAACATAGCTCATCTCTCCCAAATACTATATATAGTACTATAGTTCTCTATATCTTGATTTTTTTCTATATATTGTGCTAGGCATGAGTATACCACAGCTGGGAGCAAAAGAAAAGGGCTATTTCTGTATACAAGAAAATACAGACTCTTAGTACTGTCTGATCTCGCTGCGGAAATATTCTTACAAATTCGTCCCAATCCAATCCATAATAGTATCCAACACCCCAGGTATTGCGCAAAGCAGGCCGATGATCAGCCATATGATCCAGCCTTTTCCGCCGGATTTTTCCTTCTGGGCAGACTGGGTTTTTCCCTGGTTTAAAATTCCCCTCTGATTTACTGTTCTTCCCTGATCTGTTGTTCTTCCCCGATTTACTGTTCTTCCCTGATTTGTGGTTCTTCCCTTATCCAAAATTCCTGTCTGTTTCATCACCGGATTTTTTCCTGCGGACTGCTGTCTCTGTTCCTGCATTCTGCCCCGGCTTGTTCCTGTTCCGGATCCATGCCCGGCATTTCTATCTGCTCTACCATATCCACGCATCATCTCCCGCACTTTCGCAGAAGCATGTTTATAATGTACCTCCCGGGGCTCATTAAGATGATAAAGCACATCATCATTTCTGTATGGCATTCCGCAAAGGGAACACCGCCCATTCACAACCTTCCCTCCGCAAACCTGACATTTTTCGGCCATAAACTCCCTCCATCCAATCCGAGCAGGCGGATAAAAACATTCACTGCCTGATCCGGTTAAAATAAATTCATTCATTTTTCTTTCAGTATATCACACCCTGACTTTGATACACAGTCTTTTCCTGGCTTAAGCAGCAATAATTTTCCCCGTTACTGTTTCGCCCACAGCCGCCGGTTTTCCTGTTCAAAACCCGCTTCTCCATGGCTTCCCCTTATTGCCACCCCACCCATTTTCTGCTATAATACCACACAGAGCAATTATAGCACTCCCAGAAATTACTGCATCAAGTTCAGCTGTGCAAAACATGAATCGCTGGAATTGCTATAAGTCCAAAAATCATCAGGAGGAGCCGATAATGAATACAATCACAATCCCCGCAACCTATCATGCAGACTTGAACCTCCATGACACACAGATTGCGATCAAAACTGTAAAAGATTTCTTTCAGCAGACACTCTCCCAGAAGCTCAATCTTCTCCGAGTATCTGCCCCGACTTTCGTAGCACCGGAGTCCGGTCTTAACGATAACCTGAACGGTGTGGAGCGTCCGGTAAGTTTTGATATCAAAGCCATAGAAGGCAGCAATGCCGAGATCGTACACTCCCTGGCTAAATGGAAACGCTACGCACTGAAGAAATACGGTTTTTCTCACGGAGAGGGACTTTATACAGATATGGTAGCTATCCGCCGCGACGAAGACCTCGACAATATCCACTCTGTTTACGTGGATCAGTGGGACTGGGAAAAGATCATCTCCCAGGAAGAACGTACCGTAGAAACTCTTAAAGAAACTGTACGTACCATCTACAAAGTACTTCGTAAGACCGAAAAATATATGGCAGTACAATACGACTACATCGAAGAAATCCTTCCGAAAGATATCTTCTTTATCACAACCCAGGAACTTCTCGACATGTATCCGGACTGCACGCCAAAAGAACGCGAGTACAGGATCACCCGCGAAAAAGGTGCTGTATTCCTTATGAAAGTCGGCAAAACCCTCACAAACGGAGAGCGTCACGACGGACGCGCCCCGGACTATGATGACTGGGAACTGAATGGCGATATCCTGGTATATTATCCTGTACTTGACATTGCACTGGAGCTTTCCTCCATGGGAATCCGCGTTGATGAGGTCGCACTTGACCGTCAGCTTACAGAGTCAGGATGTGATGACAGAAGAGAACTTCCTTTCCAGAAAGCAATCCTCAACAAAGAGCTTCCATACACCATCGGCGGCGGAATCGGCCAGTCCAGGATCTGTATGTTCTTCCTCCGCAAGGCACACATCGGAGAAGTTCACGTATCTCTCTGGCCAAAAGAAATCACAGATGCTGCAGAGGCACATGATCTTCAGCTTCTGTAAAACAGCTCAGAGAAACGAGGTGATAACGTGAACATTCTGTTTTTTCTGATTCCCAAAAGCGAAGTTGCCTACATCTTCGAAGATGAAACACTTCGCCAGACCCTGGAAAAAATGGAGCACCGTAAATACTCCTGCATCCCGATCCTTACCATGGACGGCAAATATCTGGGAACAATCTCAGAGGGCGATCTTCTGTGGGGAATGCGCCACGCTGATATCCATGATATCAAAGAGACCGAAGGAGTTCCTATTATGGCGATCCCGCGCCGTGCAACCTATAAACCGGTGCACGCAGACTCCAATATGGAGGATCTTCTGGACCGCGCCATTAATCAGAACTTTGTTCCGGTTGTAGATGACCAGGGTTCCTTTATCGGAATCATAACCAGAAAGTCGATCATCAAATACTGTTATAATGAAATGAAAGCTGCACAGGAGGCAGCCGGACAGGACTCTGAGTAAGCTCCCTGACCTGCCGGTGGATCATACACCGTACAGCAATCAGCATATCAACCAAAAAAGGATGACGATCCGCTATTAATACCAGCGGATCGTCATCCTTTTCTTATCGTCGGTGTCTGCTTCTGATCTCTTTATATCACTCTTACGATATTCAATTCTCTGTCTGCGATCACAATATCCGCTCTCTTTCCAGGCACAAGTGATCCCACTTCATCATAAATCCCAATGCTCCTGGCCGGATTTCTGGTAGCTGCAAATATTGCCGCGTGTTCCGGCACCCCCATGCCGATCACACATTTCATACACTCATATAAATTCGTTGCAGAACCAGCAATCGTACCATCTTCCAACACAGCCTTACGGTCTTTCATAATAACTTTCTGGCCTCCCAGCTCATACTCGCCATTCTCCATTCCGGCTGCCATCATAGAATCGCTGATCAGTACAAGACGTTCTTCCCCGAACATGCGAAATGTATTTCGCACCACTGACGGATGGATATGTATTCCATCTCCGATCAGCTCTGCCATACACTCCGGATCATCTGCTGCCGCGCTGATAACTCCTGGAGCCCGGTGTCCCAACGGGTTCATGGCATTATAAAGATGCGTTACATGATGTGCACCTTCCTGCATCGCCCTGGCTGCACAATCATAATCTGCTCCTGTATGTCCGACAGAAATCACCACTTCATCTTTAAACTCCCGGATAAAAGCCTCTGCCCCTTCCATATTCGGGGCCACAGTAACAATCTTTATCTTACCGCCGGACACATTCTGGCACTCTCTGAAGAACTCAATATCCGGATTTCGGATATACCGCTCATCATGAGCCCCTTTTTTCGCAGGGTCGAGAAAAGGCCCTTCCATATTTAATCCAACGATCCGGGCACAGCTTTCATCCTGTTCCACTTCAGCAGCAGATGCAAATATCCGAATCAGCTGATCCATAGGCAGAGTCATTGATGTAGGACAGTAGGATGTAACTCCCTGGGATTTCTCATATTGAAGAATTTTCTTAAGTCCGGAGGCATCCGCATCAGAAAAATCATGACCCACAGCCCCATGGCTGTGAATATCCACAAGTCCTGGCAGCACCTTCAGTCCGGAAGCATCCACTTCTTCCTTATCGGAAACTTCTGTCCCATCGGACACGATCCTGCCGTTTTCCACATAAAGATCCATTTTCCGATAGCTTCCATCCTCCTGAAAAACATTTCCATTCCTGATGATCATAATTTTTTCTTTCCCCTCTCTGCCGTTCTCTTATATTCTGTAACTATAAAAGTCCTTTTTCCCGGATAATACTTAAAGCATCTTCATCTGCTACCACAGTCAGATCCGGGTGCAGCTGCAGAATAGATGCAGGTACATTCGGCGTGATCGGACCATACAGAGAATTATACAGAGCCTCTGCCTTACCCGCTCCACTGGCTATAAGAAGAACTTTTTTTGCAGACATAATGTTCTTGATTCCCATGGTATAAGCCTGTTTCGGAACCTCATCCATACTTTCAAAAAATCTGGCATTAGCCCTGATCGTGCTTTCTGTCAGATCCACACAATGGGTTTCTTTTTCAAAGGCTGCTCCCGGCTCATTGAAGCCAATGTGTCCGTTTCCACCGATACCAAGCAGCTGCATGTCCACGCCTCCGGTCTGCCGGATGATCTCGTTATACTGTTCACACGCCTTATCGCTGTCCTCTTCCAGTCCGTCAGGCACAAAGGTCCGTGCTTTGTCAATATTTACATGGT
>OLNM01002074.1_pt1 | contig 13337 bp, 10 predicted proteins | sample 1672391 | NCBI WGS metagenome assembly OLNM01 (sample SAMEA3136680, study PRJEB25190) | human gut metagenome | reverse complement strand
CAAAGGATGCCGCGGTAATCCTTGATGGCCGTGAGGTAACTCATGCCGTTCCAGTTGACGATCATAATGTTGAACAGCCACAGGCACAGCAGCCCCTGCAGCAGCGTGGCGCCCGAGAACAGCAAAAAGACGCCGTAGAGCACCGTGCCCGCAACGAGCATGACAGCATTGGAGCCCCAAAACGAGGGCAGAATCTCGTCCTCGCGCTCGGCAAACAACATGTCGGCCAAAAAGCGCGTGACCGGCATAGAGAAAAAGCTCGTGAGCAAAAGTGAGGCCAGCAGTGTGTAGGTCACCATGCACACCAGCAGATCCTGGTTGGCACGGCCCACACCCCACAGACCGCACAGCACCAAGATACCCACCTGGAGCAGCACGCCCAACAGCATGGGACCCGTGCACACAATGCCGGCGTAGCCGTAAGCACGCATCGTGGCAAACAGGCCCTTGCGCCTAAACAGGCGCTTGAGCTCAAAACCAATTCCGGCCATCGGCTACTCCCCCTCTCTGGGCAGGTTAAACGCACACGCCGTCTCGTCGTACAGCGCGCGATAGTTGGCGAGCATCTGCTCGTGCAAAAAGTACGTGGCAACGCGACGCTGCCCGCGCTCCCCCATCTCAATGCGACGGGCGCGGCTCACGCACATGCGCTCCATGGCATCGGCCAAGCCCTTGCGATACATAGGCGGTGTCACAAAACCTGCCACGCCAAAGCCATCGCCCGGAGCGCCTTCGAGCAGTTCACGGCAGCAGCCCACCTCGGTCGTCACGCAGGGGCGACGCGCGCCCAGCGATTCCAGCACGCTCAACGGCTGGCCCTCCGAGATACTCGTCAAAATGGTAAAGTCGAGCTTTTCCATGTACTCGACCACATTGACGCGACCGGTAAAGATCAAGTCACGCACGCCCAATGTCTCCACCAGCGCATGGCACTCGGCGCCATATTCCTCGTCGTCCACGCCGCCCATAATGTGCAGGCGCACCTTGGGCAGGCGCTCGTGCAGCTCAAAGAAGGCATAGATCATGGTCTTAACGTCCTTGATGGGCGCCAGGCGCACCACCGCGCCAATGTCCACCCCGCCGTCATCGGGCTTTAAAGGAATGTCCTTAAAGCGATCGAACTGGATGCCGTTGGGGATAACCAGACATTTTTCTGCATCGCATCCCATGTCGATCTGCGTTTTGCGCGCATTGTGGAACAGACTCGTCACGCGGAAGGCGCGGCGGTAGATCTCCTCCGAAAGCAGGTAGAAAAAGCGGATCCAGCGGTCCTTAAACGACGGCACCACCCAGTCGGCGCGAATGATCTCCTCTTCGCGCTCGCGCGTGTAGATGCCATGCTCGGTCAGCAATGCCGGTGCGTGATTCATGCTGGAGCCCAAACTTGCAAGCAGACCGCCGTAGCCGGTCGAAATTGCGTGATACACGTCGGCCACCGGAACCTCGCTGCCCAGTAGATAGAGCACGGGCAGCAACATCGAACGCATGGTGTGGAAGGCATCGGCGAAAGGCGTATACGGGTACTCGGCCAGGCACACGTCGCGGAAGATGTCCATAAACGTGCGGCTCTGCAAAAATGAGAGCGGATGCACGTGGCGGCGCTGGAAAATGTCGAACAGCACGTCCCAGTCCGGATTAGAGAGCGAAACCAGACGGCGCAACGCCTCGCGCTCGCGGTCGTCAAAGTCGACTTCCTCCTGCTCGCCCGAAAGACTAAGGGCATCGTCCAGAAACACCTCGTGCACCTCGACGACGTTGCCGGGCAGCTCATAGACAAACTTGCCGCGGTCTTCGGCGTGAGCGCCAATCACCCACAGCACAAACTCATGCTCGGGCATGGCCGTGATGTAGCCGTGCATCCAGGTGGACACACCGCCGTGCACGTAGGGGTAGCAGCCCTCGAGCACCAAGCAGATTCTCATCGGTCGCCACCCTCCTTGCGCCCAATCGTCACGGTCTTGTCCGTCGCTTTGACTAGGTACAGGTCGCCCGTCAGATGCGTAATCTCGCCACCCGTGACTGTTCCCGGCTCGCCGTTGTTGGCACGAAACATGAGCCACGTCTCGTCGTGGAAATTACCCAGGCTAAGCGTCCAAGCATCCGCGCTGGTATCCACGCTCACCGTCACGGACGAAAAACGCTGGATGGCACCGGAGCACTCCGACGCCGTCTGGTGCCGCAGGTCGTCTACTACTTTGCCGCCTATGCGCAGCTGTTGCGCGCCGGCGCCATCGAGGTCGGCGACGCCGTGGAGTTCTGCGTACCGACCGGCAACTTTGGCGATATCCTGGCCGGCTACTATGCCAAGCGCATGGGTTTGCCCGTCGCCAAGCTCGTCGTCGCGAGCGACAAGAACAACGTGCTGGCTGACTTCCTGACCACCGGCGTCTACGACCGCAACCGTCCGTTCTTCACGACCATCTCGCCGTCGATGGACATCCTCATCAGCTCCAACCTGGAACGCATGCTCTACTTCCTGTCCGATGGCAACTGCGAGCTTGTTGCCGGCCTTATGGAGCAGCTGGCAAAGACTGGTCACTATGAGGTTCCCGCCGACCTGCTGGCAAAGATTCAGAGCGTCTTTGGCTGCGGCTGGGCCAGCGAGGACGAGGTGCGCGCTGCCATCAAGAGCTGCTGGGATGCGAACGGCTACGTGATCGACCCGCACACCGCTTGCGGCTATCACGTCTTTGAAAAGGTCGCTCCCGCCGAGGGCGCCAAGGCCCGTGTGTTGCTTTCGACCGCCAGCCCCTACAAGTTCCCGCGTGCCTGCTGCGACGCTCTGGGGCTCAACGTTCCCGAGGACGACTTTGAGGCCATGCGCGTGCTCGAGCAGGCCACCAATACGGCCGCACCGGCACAGCTCGCCGAGCTCGAGTCCAAACCCGTCCGCTTCGAAGACGTCTGTGACGTCGATGAGATGGCAAGCTACGTCGAGTCTGCAGCAAAAAAGATGGTTACCAACTAAACCCCTCATTAGGCGCCGGCGAAAGCCGGCGCACCTTCTTTTATCAGATAACCCCCGGGATGATGACGAACGCGCACAGCGTGCCTGGCTGTTTAGTTCGTCGCGAGTTCCGCACGCAAAGGAAAGCACTTAATGTGCTTTCCGTCTTGCGCAGGACTGTAGAGCAGCAAACTTAACCCGCGCCAGCCGGCCCCGGAGACCCTCCCGGAGGGACCCAAAAAATATTTTCAAAAAAGTTGTTGCGCGGCGAACAGACTTCTGTGTATACTAATCCCCGCAGCGCACGCGAGCGGAAACAAACGCGAACGACTGCCTGGGGAGTTAGCTCAGTTTGGTTAGAGCGCCGGCCTGTCACGTCGGAGGTCGCGGGTTCGAGCCCCGTACTTCCCGCCAACGCAATTAAAGCCACGTCTTCGGACGTGGCTTTTTGCGTTTAGTAGGACAACCGCTCGGCCGTCCCTTTCATTCAGCTCCTTGCTTCCGAGATGCGGATAAGAATTAAGTACATCGGTTTAAACAAGGGGGGTTTGTTGCGCAACACTCGTTCAATGAAACAGGGGGTTAGGTTATACTAAATTCCACTGCAGGCCTAGTCTGATGCAATTTGCTTTGGATTCGACCTTCAGCGGACATCTAATTCACTATTTGGTTGTCCCGGCGGTTATTTAGCGTCTCGACGTAAGCTCGGCCCCGGAGCCCGTTCGAGCTGTTCGTATTCCTTGAAAGGGGAAACATGGACATATCGAGGAAGACTGATTATGCCCTCCGCATGCTTGCGATGCTTGCCGAGGAGCCGGAGCGGTTGCTTTCTGTTCGCACTGCTGCCGAAGAGGTCAATGTTCCGTATTCGTTTGCCCGCTCGATCCAACACGGTTTGGTTCAGGCCGGTATCGTGGAGAGCCTGCGTGGCGTCCACGGCGGTATGCGTCTTAAGGTCAACCCGAGCGAGGTCACTATCCGTCAGGTCGTCGAGGCCGTTCAGGGCCCTATGGTTATGAATGATTGCACGGCACTCGATGGCGACTGTGCACGCAGGGGCACGTGCTGCTATCATCCCCTGTGGGCTGGGGCCCAGGCGCTGATGCGTGACTACCTCGATTCCGTTTCGCTTGACGATGTCGTCGCTCGCCGCCAGTTCCCCGCCGTCGATCCCAAGTTCGCCGACCGCGACGCCTTTCCCGAGTATGCCGTTTGCGCGTGTGCTTGCCGGGAGGAGTAGCGCCGTATAAGGAGCATAGCTATGATTCAGGACCCCTTTCGTTCGATGATTCGTTCGGAAGGGGTTCTGCGTTATCGCGACCTTCCGTGGCGCCGCACACGCGACCCGTACATCATCTGGCTTTCCGAGGTTATGCTGCAGCAGACGCAGGTTCCACGCGTAGAGATGCGCATGCCGGCATGGCTCGACCGCTTTCCGACCGTGCATTCTCTCGCCCAGGCCGCTCCTTCTGATGTTTTGGACGCTTGGCAGGGCATGGGCTACAACCGCCGTGCTTTGGCGCTCCATAAGGCCGCGCAGCGACTCGTGGAGGACTGGGATGGGGAGTTTCCGCGTGATACATGCGACCTGGTCGCGCTGCCCGGTATTGGGCCCGCAACGGCGCAGGGCATTCGGTCGTTTGCGTTTGATCTTCCGGGAGTGTACCTGGAGACCAATGTGCGCACGGTCTTTCTGCATCACTTTTTTCCTGACGTTCCGTCTGTTCCCGATCGCGAGTTGGTGCCGTTGATCCAGGCGGCCTGCCCGGCGGCGCCCGGTGCGGCGGCGGATGAGGCCGCTCCCTTTGCCGTGCCGCTCGACGATGCCGATACGCCGCGCGCGTGGTATTACGCGCTGCTGGATTACGGCGCGTATCTCAAAAAGACGCTGCCCAATCCGTCTAGGCGCTCGGCGGGCTACAGCCGCCAGTCCAAGTTTGAGGGCTCGCGTCGGCAAAAGCGTGCCCATATCGTGCGCATGCTGCTTGCAGCTCGCGACGGACAGCCGGCGGGCATAACGCTTGTTGAAGCTGTTGCAGGCGTTAACAAGATGGAGGCCGCAGCGGGTCGCGAACCGGTTGGTTGCGATTTTATTGCGGGCATTCTTGCCGACCTGGAGCGCGAAGGCTTTTGTCGTGCCGAAGGCGAGCGCTGGCTGAGTGTGTGATGACGCGAATTCGTAGAACAGGATAGTAAGGTTTAGATTCTCGGCATGAGGGTATCCTAAAGCCAATGCCGCTCAAAGTCTGTGGGCGGCGCGTATTGAAGGGAAGTACACCTATGGATTTTGAGAATTCTCAAACCAAGAAGAACCTCGAGACCGCTTTTGCCGGTGAGTCCCAGGCGCACACCAAGTATCGTTACTATGCATCCAAGGCCAAAAAGGACGGCTACGTTCAGATTTCGAATATCTTTGCAGAGACGGCGGGCAACGAGTCCGAGCATGCCAAGCTGTGGTTTAAGTACCTGCACGACGGTGCTGTTCCGGATACGCTGGACAACCTGCGCGATGCCGCCGCGGGCGAGAACTACGAGTGGACCACGATGTATGACGAGTTCGCCAAGACCGCCGAAGAGGAGGGTTTTGCCGAGATTGCCGCGAAGTTCCGTGGCGTTGGCGCTGTCGAGAAGGCTCACGAGGAGCGCTATAACAAGCTCGTCGAGCGCATTGAATCGGGCGAGGTGTTTGAGCGCGAGGGCGTAAAGGTGTGGAAGTGCCTGAACTGCGGGCACCTGCATGTTGGTGCCAAGGCGCCCGAGGTGTGCCCGGTTTGCAACCATCCCAAGGCGTACTTTGAGGAACAGGTGGTGAACTACTAGCGCGTGGCGCTGGCTGCTGCGGAGCGCAGGGTGGGGAAATACCTTTCCCTCTCGCTCACGGCTTCGCAGGGTCGCGCGAGGCAAAGGCATGCGCCGCGGCTCTGACGGCGCGGGCTTGCCAACGAGTTTTGGCTAATAGATTAGTTTGTGTGCCGCCCCTTTTGGGGCGGCACGTTTTGTTTGGGGTCCCTGTCTTCACAATTTCCGTCAAGCTTTTGGTTAGGTTTTGGCCGGATGGCGCAAGGGCGAGAGGGCAAAAGATTGCTGGCGAAAAAAGCTCAAAGAAAGTGCTGGTAGGGGAGTTGTTGAACTTTTCGACAGTTTTCTGACAAAAGAATCTTTGCGGCTATTGCCGCGGATTTCGTTGCCGCGGCCGCGATGGTGCGGGATGCTGGGCGCAAGCATCGAATGCTCCTATTGAGGAGGCCAACATGGATCTGTTTCTTGAGACCCCGCAGCAGCAAGCCGAGCGCATGCTGCGCCAACAGCAGCGGCTTATGGAGATGCAAATGCAAGGGGCAGCCGTCCAGCCTCCTGCGCAAAACGCCGCGCCCGCGGTATCGTCTGCGGGTGAGGTGGACCCAGGAGCCTATTCCGTACAGCAAGATTCATATGCGCAGGAGCTTGCGTTCGACAAGCGTCGTGCGCGTCGCCGTCGCTGGGCCCAGCGCCTGCGTACGCTGGCGATGATCGTGCTGATCCCGTTGGGACTCGCGGCAATCTTCTTGGCCTCATATGCCCTCACGTGCATTCTCAACGGCGCCTCGCCCAGCGAAGTGCTCCAACATTTGACAGCTCTCGGCCAGCGCCTGGGCGATGTCGTAACAACCATCCGCGCCGGCTGGGAGAGTTAGCGTGCCAGTATTCATAGCGCAAAGGTAACTTGATGCGCCGCCGGCCACGCGCTGCATATGACAGGGTAAGATTGATTGCGGTTCGATTATTGTTCGATTGGGTTTGTTGGGCGAAGTCTATGTCTGCTGTTGATATTGTGCTGGTCGTGATCGCCTTGGTAGCGGTAGGAGTGGCTTTGGCTTGCGCCCTGCAGCTTAAGGGCCTTCGCGCCGAGCTGCGAGAGCGCAGCGATGGCGGTGCGGAGGCGATGGCGGCACTCGAGCAGGCCAACAACGCGCTCGATGCCCTGAACGTCGCGTTGGCAGAAACCCGCCGCACGGCCAATGCCATCGCGCAGCAGCAGACGACAGATGCGGCCGTGGAGCAGCAACGTTACCTGAACATCGCACGCGAGTTTTCGCAAGCTGGTGACCGGATGGATGACCTGCGCCGCGAGACGGCCCAACAACTCGGTGCCAACCGCGAGGGCATCGAGCACCGCCTGGACAAGGTGCGCGAGACGGTCGATGCCCAGCTGGGTGCTATCCGCAAAGACAACAACGTGCAACTCGATCAGATGCGCGCGACGGTGGACGAGAAACTCTCCCGCACGCTCAACGATCGTCTGTCGGCATCGTTTAAGCAGGTGAGCGACCAGCTCGAGGCCGTGTACAAGGGCCTGGGCGATATGCAGTCCATCGCCACCGGCGTGGGCGACCTTAAGCGCGTGCTGGGCAACGTAAAGGCGCGTGGCATTTTGGGCGAGGTGCAGCTGGGTGCAATCCTGGCGGACATCCTCACGCCCGACCAGTATCTGGAAAACGTCGCCACCAAGCCCGGCGCCTCGGAGCGCGTTGAGTTTGCCGTCAAGCTGCCAGTAGACGAGGACGATCCCGTGCTGCTGCCGATCGACTCCAAATTCCCGGGCGATGCGTACGAGCATCTGCTCGACGCCCAGGAGTCGGGTGACGCTGAGGCCGTCGCCGCTGCGCGTAAGACGCTCGACGCCATGGTCAAGCGCGAGGCCAAGGACATCTGCGAAAAGTACCTGAGTGTGCCGGCGACGACCAACTTTGGCATTATGTTCGTGCCGTTTGAGGGGCTGTACGCCGAGGTTGTCAGTCGTCCGGGACTTATCGAGACCCTGGGTCGCGACTATCACGTCAACGTTGCCGGCCCTAGCACCATGGCGGCTATCCTCAACAGCCTGCAGATGAGCTACCAAACGTTTAGGCTGCAAAAACGCACCGATGACGTGCTGCGCGTGCTTTCTGCCGTCAAGGCCGAGCTGCCGCGCTATCAGGCGGCGCTGCGCCGCGCCCAGCAGCAAATCGAGACCGCGGGAAAGACGGTCGAGGGCATCATCACCACGCGCACCAACGTCATGGAGCGCAAACTCAAGGACATCGACGCGCTGGAAGACGCCGACCAAGCTGATGAGATCTTGGGACTCACGCCCGCGGGCCTTCTCACAGACCAAGAAGACGAGGAATAATTACAACAAGACGGTGGGGCACCGGCGCAAACGCGGGCGCCCTGCTGCTTTTCGCATCGTGCTTGCCTGAAGTGCGCTTTAGTATGCAACAATGACGTTTAGCCCCGCCAGATGTGAAAGGAAGCCCATGTCACAGAGAAGCACCAGTCCGCTCAAACGCTCAACCGTGCGCCGCACGCTACAGCGTTTTTGGGACGTCACGCGCACGCAGCCGCTGATCGTCTTTCTCTCGGTGCTCTCGTCGGCGGGCTACATCTTTTTGCTCACGTTTGCCAACACCTACGTGATGGCGCTTATCGTCGACCGCGTCCAGGCCGGCCCCGTGGCGGGCGACCGGGTGTTTGAGGTCTTTGCCCCCTACATTCTGGCGCTTGTGCTCGTTAACCTAGTGGGCCAAATCCTCTCCAAGCTGCAGGATTACACCGTCTACAAGCTCGAGATTGCGGGTAACTATCACTTGGCGCGCCTGTGCTTCGACACGCTCTCCAATCAATCCATGACATTCCACACCAGCCGTTTTGGTGGATCGCTTGTGAGCCAGACGAGCCGTTTTATGAGCGGCTACACGGGGTTGGTGGACGTGACGGTGTATTCGCTCATTCCCACTGTCACCTCGGTTATCTGCACGGTAGCGGCGCTCGCTCCGGTGGTGCCGACGTTTACCGTGATCCTGGTGGGCATTATGGTCGTCTACATTGCGTTTGTCTGGCTCATGTATAAGCGCATCATGCCGCTTTCGGCCGCGACGTCCGCCGCGCAGAACAAGCTGTCGGGCGTGCTTTCCGACGCGGTCACGAACATCCTGGCCGTCAAGACCTGTGGGCGCGAAGACTTTGAGCGCGACCTGTTCGATGCTGCCGACCGCGCCGCGCGCGACGCCGAGACGGTTTCGATGCACGTCATGATGCAGCGCAACTTTACGACCTCGGGCCTTATCGTCATCACCATGGCCGTGGTGAGCGTGTTCGTCGTGGGCGGCAACGCGTGGTTTGGCATCTCTGCCGGCGCGCTCGTCATGATCTTTACCTATACGTACAACCTCACCATGCGCCTGAACTACGTAAGCTCCATGATGCAGCGCATCAACCGCGCGCTGGGCGATGCGGCCGAGATGACGCGCGTGCTGGACGAGCCGCGTCTGGTGGCAGACGACGAGAACGCTCCCGAGCTCAAGGTGGGCGAGGGCGCGATTGATTTTGAGCACCTGAGCTTTGCATACCGCGACGCCGCGGCGGGCGAGAGCGTGTTCGACGACCTGACGCTCCATGTGGCGGCGGGTCAGCGCGTGGGCCTGGTGGGCAAATCGGGCTCGGGCAAGACGACGCTCACCAAGTTGCTGCTGCGCCTGGACGACGTACAGGGCGGTCGCGTACTCGTGGACGGTCAGGATGTCTCGCGCTGCACGCAGCAGAGCCTGCGTCGCCAGGTTGCCTACGTGCCGCAGGAGGCGCTGCTGTTTCACCGCTCCATTCGCGAGAACATCGCCTACGGCCGCCCCGACGCCACCGACGAACAGATCCGCGAGGCGGCCCGCTTGGCCAATGCCCTGGAGTTTATCGACCGCCTGCCCCGGGGCTTTGACACCATGGTGGGCGAGCGCGGCGTTAAGCTTTCGGGCGGCCAACGCCAGCGCGTGGCCATCGCCCGTGCCATCCTTACCGACGCGCCGATTCTGGTGCTCGACGAGGCGACCTCTGCCCTGGATAGCGAGTCTGAGGCGCTGGTGCAGGAGGCGCTCGAGAACCTGATGCGTGGCCGCACCTCCATTGTGGTGGCACATCGCCTGTCCACCGTGGCGGCGCTCGACCGCATCGTGGTGCTGGCGGACGGCGAGATTGTCGAGGACGGTACGCATGCGCAGCTTGTCGAGGCAGGCGGCGAGTACGCAAGCTTGTGGGGCCGCCAGACCGGCGCATTTTTGGAGGCGTAAAGACCCCATACGTGGGACAATCGTGCCCATAGGTAAGTTATGCCGCCAATCCGAGGAGTCGTTATGCCACGCGAGACCAATGCCGCCAAGCGCGAGCGCGCCGTTGAGGTGTGCGAGCGCCTTAACCGTCGCTATGGCCCGGTTGAGTGTTTTTTGGACCACGAGAATCCCTATAGGCTGCTCATAGCGGTGTTGCTCTCGGCGCAGACGACCGACGCGCAGGTCAACAAGGTGACGCCGAAGCTGTTTGCCCAGTGGCCCACGCCCGAGGCCATGGCGGGGGCGAGCGTTGCCGATGTGGCAGATACCATTAAGTCGCTCGGCTTCTATAAGAGCAAAGCCAAGCACGCCGTGGAGGCCGCACAGATGATTGTCGCCGATTACGGCGGCGAGGTGCCGGCCGACATGAAGGAGCTTGTCAAGCTGCCGGGCGTTGGGCGCAAGACGGCGAACATCGTGCTCAACGTGGGTTTTGGCATTGTCGAGGGCATCGCGGTCGATACGCACGTCAACCGCATCGCGCACCGTCTGATGCTGAGTCCCAAGACGCACGCCAAAGAGCCGCTCAAGACCGAGCAGGATCTGCTCAAGATTTTGCCGCACGAGTATTGGGAGTCGGTCAACCACCAGTGGATCACCTTTGGCCGCGAGATCTGCGATGCCCGCAAACCCAAGTGCGACGAGTGCCCGCTGGCAGATCTTTGCCCCAGTGTACGGATGGTGTAATAGCTTTTTGCAAACTTTTTTGCAAAAAAGTCTCAAACCTTAGATATAGCTTGGTTGCGCAACCAATTCGCGTTTTTTCCCTTTTAAATAAATCGTGCACTAGTAAAACTGTCTCGTTTTTTCGGGACGGGCTGTTTCTGAACAAAGGGGAAAACATGGCAAAGTATCAGCCCGCGCACAAAAAAGCGCAACCCAAGCTCAATCTTGCTAAGCCCGCGGTAACCATGGCAGTTACCGCTAGCCTCGCACTGTCTCCGGTTCTGCAGACCGCTGCTTTCGCTGAGTCCGGCACCGACGCCAACGACGATGTCAAGGCCGAGCAGAAGCAGGCCAGCAAGGAAGAGATCGCCGCCGCTAAGGCCGACGTCGAGAAGGCCCAGAAGGCCTACGACGAGGCTAAGGCCAACGTCGAGAAGACCGAGAAGGCCTACGACGAGGCTAAGGCTGCCGAGGCCGAGGCTAAGGCCGGCAACCAGGAGGCTCAGAACGCCCTCGAGGACGCGAAGTATGCGGTCTACGCCGCTCAGGCTCAGCTTGCTGACGCCGAGAAGGCTCTGGGTGAGGCCCAGAAGGCTTACGACGACGCTAAGGCTGAGGCCGACAAGCTCGGTACCGAGTACAACGAGAACCAGTATGAGAAGAAGGCCGAGGACGCTCGCGCTGCCGCCAAGGCCAAGAAGGACGAGTGGGACAAGGCTGTAAAGGCTCAGAACGACGCTCAGGTTGCTTTTGAGAACGCCAAGAATCTGACCTCCGAGGAGGAGGCTCAGGCCCGCTACGACGCTGCCACCAAGAAGGTTGACAAGCTCTATCAGGATTGGATGGACCTTGTCAATGCTGCCGATAGCGCTGAGACGGCAAAGCAGAAGGCAGAGGACAAGAAGAACAAGGACCTGGAGGCCGCCAACGCCGCTCAGGTTGCCCTTGAGGCCGCCAAGAAGCTTCCCTCCGTCGAGGATGCCCAGGCTGCTCTTGAGGCTGCCACCAAGACTGACGATGAGGCTGCTGCCAAGTTCAATGAGCTTAACAACAAGGCTCTCAAGGCCGAGGACGCTGCCACTGCTAAGAAGAACGAGTGGGACGCTAAGCTCGCCGAGGCCAACAAGGCTCAGGAGGCTTACGAGAACCTTGACGCCAACAAGGCAAAGGCCGACGAGCTCGGCCAGAAATACCACGACCGCAACAACGAGGCTATTAAGGCCGAGGCTAAGAAGAACGAGACTGGTGCCCGGAAGGCTCAGATCAACAACAAGCTTGCGCAGTATAAGGCCGACTACGAGGCGAAGAAGGCTGAGCTTGATAGGCTGACGGAAGAAGGCGTCCTTGCCAGCCGCGAGTATGAAGCCGCAAAGAATGCGGCAGATTATGCTTCTCAGGCAGTTGAGGACACCGAGAATGAGCTTAAGGATGCCACCAAGAATGATGACGAAGCATATCAGGCTTGGAGCGATGCCACCAACGCTGCCGCTCAGGCATGGACTGAGTGGAACGCCGCAACTGCACTGGTGAGCCTTGGCCAGCAGTATCCGCAGCTCAAGGCTGACGCCGATAAGCTTGGTGTTGAGTACAACGAGAACCAGTACGAGAAGAAGGCCGAGGACGCCCGCGCCGCTGCCGATGAGGCTAAGGCTGCTTGGCACAAGACAACCGACAAGAAGGCTCAGGCCGAGGCTGACCTGAAGACTGCTCAGGGCAAGGAGCAGGCTGTCAAGGAAGCTCAGGATGCATTTGATGCTGCCATGGACAAGGCAGACGAGTCTGGTAAGGCCTACAACGAGGCCCTGAACGCCGCCGATAAGGCCACCAAGGCAGCCGAGGATGCTAAGGCCGATCGTGACGCTGCCATCGATGAGCAGGTTAAGGCTAACGAGGCTCTCGCCGAGGCCAAGAAGAAGCCGCAGATCGTTGCCGCGGCCAAGGCTGCGCTCAAGGCTGCTGCCGCCAAGGCTGATAAGCTGGGCCAGGAGTACAACGACCTCGAGAACGAGGCTTTGAATGCTGAGAATACCCTTGCCGCCAAGAAGGCTGCTTGGGACAACGCTCTTGCTGCCGCCAACGCTGCTCAGGTTGCTCTCGCCGACGCCCAGAAGGCAAAGGATGAGGCCGCTAAGGCTCTCGAGGACGCCAAGGCTAACACCGAGGTTAAGTCCGATGAGGCCAAGGCTGCTGCTGCCAAGTACGAGCAGGCACAGAGCAATGCTCTCGAGGCTTATGCCGAGCTCGAGCTCGCCAAGCAGGCTGAGGCCACGGCTCAGGCTCAGCTTGAGGCCGCCAAGAAGGTCCTGGGTTCGCTGGTTCCCTATGTTGAGCCCACTCAGCAGCAGGTGAACACCACCGCGACGACCAAGACTCCGGCCAAGGCCGAGAAGAAGGCTGACGAGAAGAAGGCCGACGAGGCTGCCCTTCCCACCACTGGTGATAGCGTTGCCGCTCAGGTTACGATCATCGCCGGTCTGGGTGCCGCTGCCATCGCCGCTGGTGCTACCCGCCGCCGCTTTAATGCCTAATGTAGCTTTTTAAGCTCGTTTCCCCTTTATAGGCGCCTCCGGTTACAAGGCCGGGGGCGCCTTTGTACAAAGGAGCGC
>OLNM01002071.1_pt1 | contig 13349 bp, 3 predicted proteins | sample 1672391 | NCBI WGS metagenome assembly OLNM01 (sample SAMEA3136680, study PRJEB25190) | human gut metagenome | reverse complement strand
ACTTGTCGCCTTTTTTCATAAGGTTCAAGTCCGTGAACAGTTTTGCCGTGGGCAAGCCCCGGTGGCCAGACAGCGCCGCATGCGTGGACGCGCCACCAACTGGCAGTGAGGTCTGTCTGAGATGTCCGATGCCGGATTGCAACACTTTCTCGGAAGTGCCGTGATAAATCGGCAAGGTCTCCTCGAGCTTAGGCACAGTGATGTATCCCATCATGCCGTCACCGTCAATATTGAGCAGACTGTTGTATTCCTCGTCCGTGGATGCGGAATTGACGGCACTGGCAAGAGCGTCGGTCTCTCCTGCATCGTTCTGGGCGAGCTTTTCGTTATAGGCGTGCGCAGCATCCAGCACCTTCTGGTACTGTTCCTGGCTCAATGCTTCAACGCTGGCGTCGTAGTTATTTACGGCGCGGCTGGCGTTGCGCATAATGAGGAAGTTGCTGATCGTCGGATAGAACAGAATGAGCATTCCACCGAGAATGACTAGTAAGGGCAGGATGTTGCGCAGTCGTTTCATCGAGCGTTCTTTTCGCGAGGAAACCGTGTTGTGGGCGTAGCTGGTGTGTGCCCTTCACGCCCAAAACACGGCCATGCTCGTCAGGCGTTCTTGCGCTTGAGAGTCCAGGCAACGCCGAGCGCGATGACCAGCACACCAATCACCGTGAAGGCGATGGTACCCATGCCACCAGTGCCAGGCAGGATAGCACCGGACTTGTTCTGGACCGGGATGACACCGTTCGATGCGGTCTGGTCGTAGTTGCTGCCATTGTTGTTGTTGTAGGTGATGGTGACGGTGGCATTCGTGGTGTCAGTACCGTCGTTCTGGCCATTAACCTTCACGCCGATGGCGCTGGCGAGCTTGTTGTAGCCGGCCGGTGCTTTGGTCTCGGTGAGCGTGTACTCGCCGTTCTTCAGTCCCTGGAAGACAACCTTACCGCTTGCAGGAGTGATGATAGTCGTCGTCGCACCTTCCTCATCAGTCTTAGCTACACGGTATTCAGCGTTCGCGGTCTCACTACCGGCATCGACTTGCACGAAGCTAATAGCGGTGCCGTCCTTAGGTGCGAGTGTGAACTCAGCACCAGCAAGTCGAGTAGCGGCATCAGTATATTCGTCACCAGTGTACTTATCGACGGTGAAGCCATAAGTGAAGACGCGAACCTTGCTGGGTTCAGACTCACCGGTTTCATTGGTGCTCGGGTTGTTGGAGTACTGAATCTTTGCGGAGTTGGTGTTACCAGCACCGCCCACAACAGCATTCTCGTTCAGCGTGGCCGTGTAGGTGACGGTGATCTTCTTGCCGGCATTGGCCTGCTGCTTGTTCTTGAAGTCATTCATAGCGACAGTAAGCGTATTGTCGGGGGCCGTAGGAGTGGTGACGGTGTAGTCAGTGCCCACGGTCAGTGGAGCAGCCACACCGTCGACCGTAACGGAAGTGACTCGTTCAAAGGTGAGGCCCTTAGACAACGTATCCTTGAAGTTGAAGGTGTAGGTGTCATAGGCGGACATGTCCGGAATGGTGGAAGTCAGGGTGAATGTCAGGGTATCACCGATCTTCGCGTCGGTGACGTCCTTACCAGTGCTGCCTACCTGTACCTTCTTGTCGACGGTAGGCAGGGCGCCCTTGATGTCGGCAGTCACATTAGCGCGGTCAACGGAAACTAGCGTGGCGTATTGACCACTGGTGTTGGCCAAGGTCGCACCCGGCACAGCGACCACGTAGTAGCCGTAATCGAGACCAGCGAACGTCGCAGTGTAATTACCGCTCGAGGCATCGGCAGATACCGTAGCGGTCGTGCCAGCCATGATGTTGTTGACCGTGGTCTGCGCCCAGTTCGATGCCTTGGTAGCGAAAGCAACCAAGTCTTCACCCTGCAGATTGGATACGTAGTCGTTTGCTTTATCGTTGACGTTCTCGCTGGTAACACCAGTTAGTCCGACGGACTTCTCGAAGAACGGCTTCCACTCGTCAGTCAACGTGTAGGAGACAGCCTTGCCGTCACCGCTCACGGTGGCGGAGAACATCTTGTAGGCGTTCACGGTCTTACCGGCGAACTTCGCGTCAGCAGTGCTGACCGTCAGCGTGGCATTATCCGCTGCGTTGGCCGTGGCGACTGTCGTCGCAGCCAATCCAAATACGGTGGCAATCGCCGCGGCGGCAGCGAAAACCCTTTTCATCAGTGATTTCATTACTGTTCCTTTCCCTAAATGGAAATCTTTTCTGTTTGGCAGGTACGGTTTGTCTATGTGGTCGTCACGCGGCATGGGCACCTCGCTTTCGTATACGGCTGGAGCCCAAACGGACTGTGCCGGATTGAACGCGTTGATTACGCACGTACCAGACCACGCCAGCTCCCATAAGCAGCAAGCCGAACATCAGGAACCACATCGTGCCCGCGCCTCCCGTATCCGGAAGCAACGCCGCATTGGTAACAATGGCCACGCGTTCCTTGGTGTTGTAGGAGACCGATACTTGGTATCCGGCCTCCGCGGGCTTGATGGTCTTGGTGGTATCGCCGTCCTTATAGGTCACGGCGGTTTCTTCCACGGTGTACGTGTAGTAACGCACGATGTCCTTGCCGTTGGCATCCTGTCCATCCACGAATGCGACCGGCAGTCCTTGAATCACCTTGCGCCAGGTGTTGCTCCAGGAAGAGGCATCGGAGGAGTCCAACGTCACCGTCCATGGATTCTTCTGCGTCACGGTTGTGCAATCCGCGCCGAAGCATTGAATCGTCTGCGGCGTCACCGTATTGCCACTGCCATCGGTATAGTGCGCGGCGATCTTCAGCTCGACCGACTGCGGCCGTTCGAGGTTGCCGTCCTTCCATACCTTCTGGACAGTCAGGTCAATGGTTCGGCAACCGTCCTTGCCGCACGGGTCCTGGCCGTCGTCCGGTTCGGGGGTGAGTCCGCCGTTGTTGTCGGATACGGGCACGTCAAGCATGAGCACTGCCTTGGCCGGGGACTGGTAAGCATCGAGCTTCGTCTTGGTGCTGCCGTCCGTGGAGTCGACCACGGCGTTCTTAATGCCGACCCAAGTGGTGCCGGCGTCGCCGGATGCGGAGCTGTGCACAGCGCTGCTGTCGTATGTGTTGACCACGTCAAACAGCTTCACTTCCCAACGATCGAGTCCGGTGTTCAGCGCATCGTCTGCCGTGTTCTTCTGCGAGAAGATCTTGTTGCCGTCCTGTGCGGAGGTGCGGGCCTCACCGGCGTTCGCGGCCGCCTTGCGGTAGATGCGATAGGTGTTGTATGCCTTGCCGCCGTTGCCGTCATCGACCGGTCCGAGGATGTCGCTCATGGTGTTGAAGTCCCATACGGACTTGAGTTTGGTGTTCGAGAACGGGTCGACCAGTCCGCTGGCACCGCGGATCGTGTCGGCGTAGACCATGTGGTCGTCCGCCAGCACGCCCTCGTCGTTCAGTCCGGCGAAGCCGCCCGCGTAGCCTGTGGAAAGATCCTTCACGCCGTCGGTGTCCTGAGTCGCTCCGCCACCGAACACGTCATAGCCGCTGGCGATGCCCGTCACGGTGGACTGTTCCACGCGGGTGCGGTTGCCCTTGATGAGTTGGACGGTCAGGTTGCTGCCTGACCCATCCATGTCGATGCCGTTCTTGCTGCAGGGCAGTTTGATGACGCTGTCGCCGATGGTGACGATCGCCACGTCGGTCTGCTGCTGGTTTTCGGCGTCGGCCTTGGACAGGGCGACGCTCACCTTCAGCCCGAACAGGTTCACGTACAGCACATTGCCTTCCGAGAGCACCTTGAGGTCGAATACCTTGCCGAAGATAGCCGGGAACCACTTGCCCAAGTCAATAACGCCGACCTGTTCCACCTTGTCGAGGTATAGGAGCTTGACCAGCGCGTTCACCACTTGCAGGAGCAGTTCCACGAGTACCGAGTTGACCTGCGTATCGACCAGATAGGCGCGGCTGGTTTCGCCGACGAATCCGCCGGCGATCTCGCCGCTGGTGACCTTCTTGAGATTGTCAGACGTGCAGCCCTTTACTCGGGCCAGGTCCGCGTAGCCGACGAATCCGCCCGCGACCTCGCGTCCAGTGGCCTTGTCGGTGGCTTTGCCGTAATCGTCGCCATGGTGTGTGGCGGTGACGGTGTAGCCGTCCGGAATGCCGGTGACATGTGAATCGCCAACGTGCGAGCCCCAGATGTCAAGTACGCCGGCCGTGGCACCGAGCAGATTGAGCGCATCCGTGCCGAGTTGTGCGTTGTCGGCAGCGACCGTGCCGGATTTGCCAAGATGCCCGATGAAGCCGCCCACGTAGTTCACGCCGGTCACACTGTTGAGGTTGGTGACCGCGGACTGCTTGACAGAGCCATTGATCAGTCCACCGCCGAAGCCACCGGCCGCACCGGTGTAACGCTTCGAGTCAAGCATGCCCTTTGTGGTGGAATCATGGGCGACAATCTGGATGCCGTCGCTCACGCCGTTGACCTGACCGTCGTAGATGAAGGTGCGGAACGCTTCGAGCACACCCACGTTGCCGACCTTGAGCAGTTTGAGCAGCAGGTTGGTGTTCTGGTCCTTGCCAGCTTCGCCGCCACCAACGGAGGCGACGCTGGACACATCGGCAAGGCCGAAGAAGCCGCCCGCGTATTGTCCACTTTCAACGGCGCGCAACCCGGTGACTGTAAGCGCGGCTGAGTCCTTGGCAGTATCCACTTCACTGCCGGTGCCCTTGGCGGAATCCTTGTCACCGAGGATCGCGGCCTGCAGCGAGCCGGCGAAACCGCCGGCGTTCAGGGCATACTTGGTTGTGGTATTACCCTTATCGTCCTTTCTCTCATATGCGCCGTCGACCGTGTATCCCCATGCCGGGTCATCCGAGCTCACATGCGCACCGCGAATCGTCGTAACCGTGGCCTGCAATACGCTGACCAGACTTGCCGGGTTCGATACCAGCGAGTCGAGGATTCCTTGTAGGAATCCCTCGGATGCATTGGTATCCACATCTGCGACCGCACCAGCAGTGGCCACGCCGATGAATCCGCCGACATTGTTGCGTCCTTCCACCTTGCGCAGGTTGGAGACGTTGGCACCGGCAGCGGTGACACCATCAGCAAGCTTCTGGCCGTTCTGATCAAGATCGCCCCAGATCTGGCCGCCAACCGCGAGACCCACGTAACCACCGGCATTGCCGGTGCCGTGCGTGATGTCTTCGCCGGCGGCCGTGATTTTCATACCCTTGCGGTAGCCGGCCACGCTCGAGGATTTGATGACAGGCACGAATACCTGTGCCACGTCGAGCATCTGACCCAGATCAAACTTGATGCCTTTGTCTCCGAATAGTTGGATGGAGCCGAACGAGGATGCCGAGCCGGATTCTATCGTGCCCGCGTAGCCGCCCGCCGCGCGCATAGCCGAAACGGTCTTGACATCCATCGACTGGCCATCGGTGATCGTACCGGTGCGCATCAGACCGACGTGTCCGCCGGCGACGCCGGAATCATGCAGGTTCGCGCCAGTCCGATACTCCGCACGACCGGCGACGACGTTGAATCCGAAGATGTAGGATTCGAGGAACTTATCCAAGGACTCCTGGTCGGTAACGGAACCCGCACCGTCGCCCGTAGCTACCTCGGTGAATTCCTTGCCATACGCACCGTACTTGCCGATATTATCGACCCAGGTCTTCCACTGGTCATAGCTCATATTGCGCAGCGGACCGGTGACCTTCGTGTGCTCCTCAGTCGGATAGACCACGGACAGCACGCCGGCGAGGTTGCCGGCCTTGATGAGACCGCCGAGCAAGGAGAGCGAACCGCCTTCAGCGGTATCGGCCGCGTCCATGAAGCCGGTGTAGCCGCCGGCGATTTCGGCACCGTATACGCTGCGGATGCGCGCGGCATAGGCTACGCGTTGCGGCCCGTTGTATTTGCCGTCGGTGTTCTCCTGCTTCCATGCTGCGGTGTTGTTGCCCCAGATATGGCCGCCGCGGTTACGACCTGCATAGCCGCCGGCCATGCCGCGGCGTGTGGTTGTATCCGATGCCGCCTGTGCGCGCACCGCGCCGCCGCACACTGCGGCATCGGTTGAGCTGTTGCGAATCGTCGGCACGAAGTCCTGCACGAGCGAGAGCAGGTTGTCGAGGTTGACGAGCTTCTTGAGCACGCTGCCGTCGCCGAGTACGTTCGCCACGGCTCCCGGCTGCATGGTGCCCACGTAGCCGCCGGCCGATACCTGGCCGATGATGTACACGAACTCGTGCGAGCTGGAGTCCTGGATATGGCCGCCTTCGATGTCTCCGGCGAAGCCGCCGGCCATGCCCAGTGGATCGGGCTTGTTGTTGGCGTTCCTATGGTCTGCGGTGCTGGCCAGCACGGAGTATCCGCCGATGCCGCCGGTCACGTCGGAGTGCTCGATGGTCGAAACGACAATGTTGAGCACATCCAGCACGTCGTTGAGATTGACGTTCTGGCCGAGCAGGCTCAGGCCGCCGCCCACGGCTGCTGCCGAGCCGATATCCATTTTGCCGATATAGCCACCGGCATACCGCGCGGCAGTGACTGCATACGAGCTGTCTTTGCTCAGATAGGTGTCGTCGATTGATCCGGTGGTTTCCAGATTCTTCGGTGCCTTGACATCGGTGTGGCGCAGTTGAGTGACACTGGAATGGGACACCTGCACACCGGAACCGTAGCCGATGTAGCCGCCGGCGGAACCGGATTGCGTATCGGATTGGTCAAGTCGGGTGGCGGAGACGGTGAAGCCGGGATCATCCGGGTCGGAAATCTTGTTGCCGCTGGTGGTCTCCACGGTGGTGGCATCGGAATGCACACCCGCGTAGGAGATGAATGGCACATAGCCCTGCACCACCTGCAACAGGTTGGCGAGATCCACCGTACCGAATTTGCCGAGCAGACTCAGGCCGCCGTTGCCAGCCGAAGCGAGCGCGCCGGAAACGACCTTGCCGCCGAAACCGCCCGCGTATGCGCCGCCGGTCACATGGTCGAGGTTGACAACAGCCACGGGGTTGGCTTGGACGCGGGACTGCACGTCTGCCAGTGTTGGGTCGTTCTCGAGATCTTTCTTATCGAACTGATTGACTTTGCCGCTTTGGAAATTGCCGGCGTAGCCTCCCGCGATATCACCTTCGACGTAACCACCGTTGACATACGACACAGTGGTATCCGTATAGCTTGGAATCAGATACGGCATAGCACCGAGCAGGTCGTTCACGGACAGCAGTCCGCCCTTGATGAGGTTGTCCAATACGCTGGAATCATCGGCGTTGCTAAGTGCGTCGGCGAGGCCGCCGGTGGTGGAGAAGCCCACGAAGCCACCCGCGATGCCATCGGATGTGCTGGTATCGGCCGCGACCGACTTGAGGTTTGTCACATGGCTTTCGCGGGTCTTGGTGCTGTTGGCCTGACCGTAGAAACCGCCCGCAGCGTAATCGGTGGTCTCGTTGTTCTCGTTCTTGCCGGTCGCCTTGACCGTGAATCCGTTGGCGATGCCGTTCACGTTCGATGCAGTGACTGCAACCGAAGAATATTGGGCAACCGATAGCAGACCGGAAAGCTTGATAAGCCCAAGCACATTGAGCCCGCCGGCACCAACGGCGTCGCCTGGTCCGGAGAAGCCGATGAAACCGCCGGCTTCTCCCTTGGCCGTGACCGTGGCCAGATTGGTAAGGTTCGTGTTGGTCACGTCGCCGCCGGTGGCGCATCCGATGGCACCGCCCGCATAGTATGAGCCAGCCGTCACTGTCAAGCCGGATGCCGGGGCAGCAACAGTCACGTTCTCCACGGTGAACGGGGCAAACTGGTCGAACTTCTTGAGCGTGGCGATATCGCCAATTTTCACCACACTGTTGAGCAACCCAGCCACTGTGGTCGGTTGCAGATTGCCGGCGATGCCGCCCGCGTAGGAGCCGCCGGCGCTGACTGATTCAAGACCGTTGATGGCAGTGGAGCGCTGCTGAGGGAGCCCACGGGGATTGTTGTATTTCCAGAACGTGAGGTTCTGCAGATGATCCTGCGAGGAGTCGCCGATCACCGTGCCCGATCCTTCTCCCACGAGACCGCCCGCGTAATCGCCACCAGCCTTAACGGTGAAGGAGCCCTTCATCTGCGTGCCGAGAATCACGGAGGGATTCACGCCAACGATGGACAGCAGTTCTCCCGCACCACTACCGCTGCCGCTCAGCAGCTTGGCCACAGCCTTGGTGAGTTGTTTCAGCAGCGATGCGTCCGTGGCATCATCCGTGCCGAGTTCTAGGCCCCATCCCACGGAGGCAAATCCGGTGAATCCTCCGGCGTGGGATTTGTCAGTAGACACGGCAGCCGTGGCTGAAATCGTATTATTGACCGCGTAGGCATTGGCCATCGCGCCGCTAAATCCACCGGCATAGTCCGTGGCAGATACAGTGACCTTGCCATCGCCGTCGACGGTCAGGTTGCTGTTCTCGATGAGGCTCTGCGGACGCAGTGCAGACAGCAAATCAATACCAAGCGAGTTGAGCAGACCACCTACATTGCCATTGCGGCTTATTCCGGCGAAGCCACCGGCGTATTGCGTTGCCCGCACGGTGAAACCGTTCGTGCTCGTCACCGAGGAGTTCTCGATGATTGCGCCAATCTGTGCACCGACGAAGCCGCCGGCTTGCGGATTATTCTTGTTGCCGATCACCACGTTCTTTTTGAACCCGTTCACCGAACTGTTCGAGATGACCGGGTTGTAGTAGCCGACCGGAATCAAGGCATTCAGTCCGAGCGTGCTGGACAGCAACCAGTTCACCAAATCGCCCAGCCCGAGGAATGGGATGACACCCAAGATCTTCGAGAGTACATTGGTGAGCGTTCCCACGATGCCGGAGACCGCATCGTATCGGGTTGCGCCCTCAACATATCCCACGAAACCACCGGTCATACGGCTTACGCTGGATACCGAAACATCTGCTACCTCGCAGTCCGTAACCTTGGTGTCCCCGTAGATACGGCCGGCGAACGCACCCGTGGCGAGATTGGAAGGATTGTCTTCGTGCAGGGTGAGCAGACCTTGAAGATTGAGGTCAAGATTTACTTGTCCGAATGTCAGCAGTTTCAACGCCTTAAGCAGAAGATCCAAAAGTCCACCCACTGCCGAAGTGAGTGTGCCGATCAGTGTCGGCGGAATATATGACTTGCTTGCCTGATTCGTCACAGACACGTCCTGCAGCTTGAGGTTCGACACCACGGCCGTACCGGCGCTGCCCAGACTGGTGTTGTTCATCACGGTCTTGTTCGTGATCGAGGCGAAGAAGCCGATGCCCTGCTGCTTGCTGACGTCCAGCTGCTTGCCCTGTTGATTGACGACCACATGGCTGATGACCGGCCGAGCTGCTGTGGTATGCTCCACGCTTGCGCCATCCGCGCCGACAGCCTTCCACAGGCTAGCCACAGCGTCTGCGCTGTTGGAGACCGCGCCGAGCATGGTGCCGGAGAACATGAGCGGAGTCCACTCGGTGTTGTTGGTATCTGCCGCGTTCTTGGACAGGTCGATGTCACGGAAGATCAGGTAGTTGGCGTCTGCGGAATAGGTCAGACCGGTGTTGGCAGCGGAGTAGTCCGTTTGCGTGCCATCAGCACCCACGCCGTAATACCTGGTGCGGGTCTTATCAGCGTCCACTTTCGTATGACATATCGCCAGCGAATTGTCATAGTCGGAGGCATCAGCATCGCGCAAAGTATCTGAATCGGAGAGATCAGCGTCACCGGCGTATTCGGAAGACGGCGTGCCGTCCACCCACTGATAATTGAGGGGTCCTTGTCGCATGCAAGTCTGCGTGACCTTGTTGATGCGGCCAATAACCTTCTTGTCAGAACCAATCGCACGCAGCTGCTGCTCGTTACCAATCAGGATGTAGGTCTTGCCGTTGATCTCCTTGGTGACCTGACCTTCAAAGTCACGGCCGCCAAGCGCCGTCGCGGCGACCTGCACATTGGCCTTCGCCGGCGATTGATCCGTCGCATTTGAGGAATCGTTCTTGGCATCTTGAGAAGAAGCATCGTTTGGAGCCTGCGTTTGGGCTCCATCATTGGCGGAATTGCCAGCGGCAGCTTCTGCTGAGTCGTCCGCCTTATTGTCTGTCGCACCATTTGAGGATTCGGAAGAATCACCAGTAGTAGAAGATGAAGGAGATGAATCCTGCTGTGCGTCTTGATTCGTTTCGGAAGGTGTTGGCGCACCGTTTGATGTATTGGCCTCTTCTGACGTCTTATCGTCAACGTTGACATTGCGAGCAGAAGGAGCAGCTACGACAGTATTACCCCCCCCCCTCAGAAATTACGGCATTAGGAGAGCTACTCACATCGTCTATATTCTGAGCATATGCTGCAGGCACCATGCACACGATGGACAAGGAAACAGCAATAACCGAAGCAAGGCAACGCTTCAAGGCATGGCTCTGCCGTCCAGATTCCTGTTCTGTTCCTCCGTTAAACCCGCAACGGACGAACTTCAATTTCGAGCTCACTGTTTCCCCTCATAGATTCGCAATCCTCTTTTCGGGGGTTACTGCATATAATCGTACCATCTTTCTAGGAAGAAGTTGACAAAAGAACAAAAAACGTTCATTTGCGGGGGCCGGTTAGCGTACGTTTTCTAGGCAAAAAGAAAAGCCCCGCAGCTATGCAGGGCTTTTCCAACGAGGTCATAAGATAGGAAGAGAACGACCCCCGTTTAATGGTTGACGAAGCTTTAGGACCTCGCCAAATCACTCATCATTCCGCACTTTTGATTTTATGCCAACCTCGTTTTCGATTTTACGCCGGCAACACTGCTGACGATTGCATTTCGATATTCAGAAATCATAAGAAACTACAGGAAAGCAGCAAAAGGGCATAAGAAAGCCCGCCCGGAAAAAAGGGGGAAGACCGGGCGGGTTGAGGAAGGGAAGAAAGGAAGTCAGCTATGAAGGGTTACTTGGTGGCCTCCTTGGAGTCCTTGCTCTTCGGCATAACCCAGAACTTGAGCAGCGGGTAACTCACAATCACGGCGAGCAGGGTGTTGACCACGGAAGCGATGGTGCCGGCGATGCCAGCGCCCATGCCCCAACCCTGGCACAGACCGGTCACATAGCCCGGCAGCACGAGGTTCACAACCACGATGATCACGGCGAGAATCACATACTTCCAAGCGGCGTCCTTGAAGCTGGAGTCAGACTTGAACACCCACTTCATCTGCACAAAGAAATTCACCATCTGGGCGAGCACCTCGGCAAGCAGGAAGGTGAGGAAGCCGCCCAGACCGTTTCCCTGGGTGTCGTAGTTGAAGATCAGGAAGTGGAACGGCTGAGTCAGGCCCATGCCGCTGATGAAGATGGCAGTGCCGATCCACGTCACCACAAAACGGGTGATGGTGGAGATGTTCGACAGCAGGTTGAACAGGATGAATTCCCAGATATTCGGGTGATCCTTGATCCACTGGCGGATCGGACCGACCTTCCTGGTCGGCTGCGTTGCATTGTTATCAGTCATTGTTCAGCTCCCTTGCAGTGCGCCTGTTTGCGGATTGGTTGCGGAAGAAGCCGGCGATAACGCCGCCCAATCCGCGGAAGGTGTGGCCGTTGGCGATTTTGACGATGGCGTCGACCATCGCGGAATCGACCATGCCTTGGGTCATCTTGCTCATAGCTCGCGGAGGCATGTTCAGGATGAACAGGGTATTAAGGTCCGGAGCACCGGTCTTCTGACGGATCTTGGCTTCCTGCTTGGTGAGCGTCTTGGCGACGGTACGCGCCACGAAGCCCTTTGAATCCACCCAAGACATAATCGGATCGTTCACATCGAACGTCACCGGCTTGCCCGGAGCCACAACCTCATGACCAAACAGAGTGGCCATTTCAGCATCGGTCACTTCCTTGACGTGACCGATGAGGTAATGTCCGAGCGCAACATCTGCGGCAACGGGCTCGATATCACCGGCAACAGTGAGTGGAATCGAAAGCGGCAGATGCTCGGCGTTGTCGCCCACCATCAGCGTCCACTCGCCGGATTCCGTCTTCCATTCGTTGCAGGCAACGTCGAAGTGACGGAAGGTGTAACGATCGAAATCAATGTGCACGCTCTTACTTTCATGTGCGGCAAGCGAAACCTTGGCGAAGCCCTTGAGTTCGCGATCGGGGCGCAGTACGCCACCCTGCGGACCGCGCACATACAGCTGCACAACGGCCGAACCGGCAACGTCGGAATCGTTGCCGACCATCACGTCAACGCCCTTTTCACCGGCAGTTGCGGCGCTGTAGGTGAACTTGGAATAGCTCAGGCCATAGCCGAACGGGAAGCGCACCGGCACACCGGCGGTTTCGTAATAGCGGTAGCCAACGAATGGACCTTCGCGGTAGATCGCATCGCGGCCGATTGCCGGATACCAACCGGAGCTCGGGCAATCTTCGTAACGCACCGGCCAGGTTTCAGCCAAGTGGCCAGACGGATTGACTTCGCCGGTCAGCGCACGTACGGTTGCGGAAGCACCGGCCTGACCGGACAAGCCCACGTAAAGTACTGCGGCAACATCATCGATCCACGGCAGTTCCACCGGAGAACCGGCAACAAGCACGATCACGATCGGCCTGCCAATGCCCTTCAGCGCCTCAACCAGATCGTTCTGCACCTGCGGAATCGCCATGGTGGAACGGTCAAGACCTTCGGATTCGCTACGCTCATCAAGACCGACGACCGCAAGCACCACATCCACATCATCCTTACCGGCCAGTGCGACGGCGTCTTCCACAAGCACGCGATCAGCCTTGCCTTGACGGTCGTAGCCTTGCTCGTAACCGGCAAGCACCAGGCCTTCAGCGTTCTTGACTTCCTCAAGAATGTTCTCTTCCCTGGTGGCGTTCACCTTGGAGGAGCCGGATCCCTGGTAACGTGCGGTTGCCGCCATATCGCCAACCACGGCCACGCGAGTACCAGCCTTGAACGGCAAAGTTGCGTCATCGTTCTTCAACAGCACACTGGAGCCTTCAGCCACCTTGCGCGCCACCTCATGATGGGCCGCTGCGACTTCGTCCTTGAGCAGGTCGTTGCGTCCGACGCCGACCAGCTTGGTCGCTGCGGCGATCTTTGCGACTTCTGCGGCACGAGCGTTGATGTCGGCTTCAGACAAAGTCCCAGCCTTGACCGCACCTTCCAGCTCACGTACGGAAGTAAAGCCCGGAGACGGCATTTCTAGAGAACCGCCGGCCTTGACTGCTGCGACCGCGGAGTTGGATCCGCCCCAATCGGAGACGACCATGCCGTCAAAGCCCCATTCGTCGCGCAGAATCTCCTGCAGCAAATGCTTGTTTTCGTGCGCGTAGACGCCGTTGATCTCGTTGTAGGAGGTCATGATGGTCAGCGGC
>OLNM01002064.1_pt1 | contig 13379 bp, 10 predicted proteins | sample 1672391 | NCBI WGS metagenome assembly OLNM01 (sample SAMEA3136680, study PRJEB25190) | human gut metagenome | reverse complement strand
CCCGACCGCTGACTGATGAGGGCAGCGCTTGCGGTTGCTACCCGTGAACGGGTTGTCGCCGTAAGGCTGCCCGGCGCGCGCCCGTAGGGGCCGGGCATGCCCGGCCTGCAGCTTTGCCGTTATTGCAGCTTTGCCTCTTGTGCGCAGGGGCGGGATTTATCTCTCCCGGGCACGTTTCCTTTGATGCGGATTTTTCCTTTTGCTCTGTAGGGAGGGGTCTTGACCCCTCCGCGGAACTGTCAAAAAACGCTTGTAGGGGCGAGCATTGCTCGCCCGTGCCCGTTTTCCTTGCAAGAAAACCGTCCCGGAAAATGCGTTGCGGCGGTAAGTGGGCGGGCGACCAATGATCGCCCCTACACACGCAATAAGGCAGGGATGCAATTTTTTGATGGCCTGCGGAGCGGTCAAGACCGCTCCCTACAAATCTCCCGGCAGCGCTGCGGCGGGTATAATAAGGTAGAGGGCATAAAAAATCCTACCACGGGAGGTGGTGGGATTTAATGAAACTCAAAATCAGGCTTCGTTACCAGTCTTGCCGTTCAAAGTGCTATTAGCATTCGCCGTAAAACCAGCGTCAATCTTATTAGTCTTAGAGACTTCGCTGTAGGTACCTGCTTCATTGCTGTCCTTGGTGTAGGCAACATAGGCATTGCCGTCAGAGTTGCGGCGGGGTGAGGGTCCCCCCCCGCCCTGCGAACTGTGATAAAGTGGGATGTAGGGCAGCCTGCCCCCAGGCCGCCGGGGAGGTTGGCGGCAATGAGAAGCCTTACGGATCGCCGCTGTAGGGGGGGCGATGTCCCCGACGCCCCGCGGAAGTGAGCGGCGGCGGAAGGCAGCGGAGGGGTCAAGACCCCTCCCTACGATGCAAATGATAAACGGGTGGCAACGGCAAGGCTGCGGGCCGGGCGTGCCCGGCCCCTACGGACTTCTGTTCCCGGTTCAGAAATTTTCCAAAAATAATCTAGCCAACGCACGCATAATATGTTATGATAATAAGCTGAAGACTTGTAGTGTGCCCAAAAGGCACGGCCACATTGAACAAAGGGAGTCTTTTTGATGAATACAAATTCCAAGCTGCGCGTCGCACTGTTCTTCGGCGGCGTTTCCAGTGAACATGACGTCAGCTGCGTGTCGGCCTCGGCCTGGCTGCGCGCACTGGGTCAGAAGCCCTGCGCGGACAAATATGAGGTTTTCCCCGTGGGCATCACGAAGGATGGCCGCTGGCTGGCCTGCCGCCCCACGCCCGAGGCTATGGCCGACGGCAGCTGGGAGCAGGGCGACTGCACGCCCTGCGTGCTCAGCCCGGACCGGAAGAACCACGGTATATGGCTGCTGAAGGACGGCAGGGCGGAGCTGGTGCACATTGACATCTGCGCACCCGTCATGCACGGCAAAAACGGCGAGGACGGCACGATCCAGGGCCTGTTTGAGCTGGCCCGCATCCCCTACGTGGGCTGCGGCGTGCTGGGCAGCGCCGTCTGCATGGATAAGGCCGTCGCCAACGCCTTGATGGACGCCGCCGGGGTCCCCCACTGCAAGTGGGTCGCCGCCAGCCGCGCCGATCTGGAGCTGAACGGTCCCGTAGTGCTGGACGGCATCGAGGCAAAGCTCGGCTACCCCATCTTCGTCAAGCCCGCCAACGCGGGGTCCAGCGTCGGCATCTCCAAGGCCGCGGACCGCGCCGCGCTGGAAAAGGGCGTCGAGATTGCCCTGCGCGAGGACGATAAAGTCGTGTTTGAGGAGTTCGTGGACGCGCAGGAGGTCGAGTGCGCCGCCATCGGCAACCCCGATGACCCGTCCACCGTCTCCACGACCCGCCCGGGCGAGATCCTGGCCGGGGCCGAGTTCTACACCTACGACGACAAGTACAAAAACGGCGTGTCCCAGACCGTCATCCCCGCGCACCTGAGCGAGGAAAAGCTCGACGAGGTCCGGGCAGAGGCCCGCAAGGCGTATCTGGCGCTGGGCTGCTCCGGCCTGTCCCGCTGCGACTTCTTCGTCGAGCGCGGCACCGGGCGGGTGCTCTGCAATGAGCTGAACACCCTGCCGGGCTTTACGTCCATCAGCATGTACCCCAAGCTGATGGAGCATGAGGGCTACAGCTATCCCGCGCTGGTGGACCGCCTGCTGACGCTGGCCGCCGCCCGCCGGAAGGGGGCCTACTGATGGACACACGGCCCATCGGCGTGTTTGACAGCGGCCTGGGCGGGCTGACCGCCGTGCGCCAGCTGCGCCGCGTGCTGCCCGGTGAGGACATCGTCTACTTCGGTGACACGGGCCGCGTGCCCTACGGCAGCCGCGGGCGGGACATCATTGTCCAGTACGCGCGGCAGGACATCCGCTTTTTATTGCAGCAGGACGTGAAATTTATCATTGCCGCCTGCGGCACGGTGTCCTCGACCTATCCGCCGGAGGAGGCCGCCAGGCTGCCCGTGCCGTTTACCGGCGTTGTGGGTGCCACGGCCCGTGCGGCGGTGGACGCGACGCGGAACCGCAAGATCGGCATCATCGGCACAGCGGCCACGGTGCGCAGCGGGTCGTATGCCGCCATCATCCGCGACATGATGCCCGACGTGCAGATTTTTGCCCGCGCCTGCCCGATGTTTGTGCCGCTGGTCGAGAACGGCTACTTCAACGACGGCAACCCGGTCACAAAGCTGATCATTGCGGAGTATCTGCAGGAGCTGAAGGACGCGGGCGTTGACACGCTGATTTTGGGCTGCACCCACTATCCCCTGTTGAAAAAGATGATCGGGGACTTTATGGGCGACGAGGTGCATCTTGTCGATTCCGGCAAGGTCACGGCGCAGGCCGCCGCGGCGGCGCTGGACGATTTAGGGCTGCTGAACGGCAAAAAAAACGGCGGCACCGCGCGGTATTTTGTCAGCGACACCCCCGACAATTTTGACGAATTGGCACACACGTTTCTGGGCGAGTACGCCGGCGGAACGGTGGAAAGAATCGCGATTGAGACGTACTAGGGGAAAAAAGGCTTCCCCCTCGGGGGAAGCTGTCACCGAAGGTGACTGATGAGGGCGAAGTTTCCGGGCATTACCCCTTTACAGGCAGTAATGGCAAGGTCGCCCCTCATCCGGCCCTGCGGGCCACCGCACCCCTTCTGGCGCTGCGCGCCACCTCCCCCGTATCGGGGGAGTCTGTCCCCGAGGGGGAAGGCTTTAGCGTAGAGGTACACCATGGAAGAAAACTATCTGATCACCATCAAGGGCACGATGGAGCAACGGGGCGACACGGATACCGTGGAGCTGATGACCCGCGGCTCGCTCGTCCACAAGGACGGTGCCTACTATATTGTCTACAAGGAGACCGAGACCACCGGCTATGAGGGCTGCACAACGACGGTCAAGGTGGCCGAGGACGCGCGCAAGGTCTCGATGCTGCGGTTCGGCAAACAGTCGAGCCAGCTCATCATCGAGAAGGGCACGCGCCATCTCTGCCATTACGAGACCGGATACGGCTCGATCAGTCTGGGCGTGGCCGCCGACGTCATTGAGCAGCGGCTCGACGAGAACGGCGGCAGTCTGAAATTCAGCTACACCCTCGATTCCGGCGCCGAGAGCTTCATCAGCCGGAATCTGGTTGACATTACGGTCGATAAGCTGCCGGAAGCTTAAAAACGCATTGCCCCGTAGGGGCCGGGCACGCCCGGCCCTCAGCCTACCGGAAAGCGCTCTGTAAAGGCAAAGCAGCGGGCCGGGCATGCCCGGCCCCTACCGCGTTATAATATAGAAAATCCCCCACAGGAGGTTCATCATGGATTATAAAAACTACAATCCGCGGGCGGCGGCGCTGGCACAGGCGCGCACGCTGCTGACCGACGCCGTCAAGGCGGCTGTCGCCGACGGCACCCTGCCCGAGGCCGCACTGCCCGACTTCATCGTCGAGATCCCGGCTGACGTCAAAAACGGCGATATTGCGTCCAACGTGGCTATGGCCGGTGCGCGCGCCTTCCACAAGGCACCGCGCCAGATCGCAGAAGCCATTACCGCAAAACTGCAGCTGGACGGCAGCCTGTTTGACCGCTTTGAGGTCGCCGGCCCCGGCTTCATCAACCTGTTCCTGGGCCAGGACTGGTTCACCAGCGTCGTGCGCGCCGCTGTCGCCAACCCTGAATATGGCCGCACCGACGCGGGCGCAGGCAAGAAGTATAACGTCGAGTTCGTCTCCGCCAACCCCACCGGCCCCATGCACATGGGCAACGCCCGCGGCGGCGCACTGGGCGACGGCCTGGCCGCCTGCCTGGACTGGGCCGGCTACGATGTGACCCGCGAGTTCTACATCAACGACGCGGGCAACCAGATCGAGAAGTTCGGCAAGAGCCTGGCCATCCGCTATCTGCAGCTGTACAAGGGCGAGGACGCCTGCCCGCTGCCCGAGGAGTGCTACCAGGGCGCGGACATCATCGCCCGCGCCAAGGAGTTTGCCGAGGTCCACGGCGACGCTTACGTCAGCAAGGACTTTGACGAGCTGAAAAAAGCCATCGTTGCCGACGCCCTGCCCAAGAACATCGCGGGCCTGCAGCGCGATCTCGGCAAGTATCGCATCAAATACGACGTTTGGTTCCACGAGAGCGACCTGCACAGCTCCGGCGCGGTCAAGGCCGTGGTGGACAAGCTGCTGGAGACCGGCGCGTGCTACAAGGCCGAGGACGGTGCGATCATGTACCGCAGCGCCCAGTACGCCGCCAAGTACGGCGTCGTCAACAAGCGCAAGACCGACGACGGCAGCGAGGAGGAGGCCAAGGACGAGGTGCTCGTCCGCGCCAACGGCATCCCGACCTATTTTGCCGCCGACATTGCCTACCACTACAACAAGCTGGCCGTGCGCGGCTTTGACAAGGCCATCGACGTCTGGGGCGCCGACCACCACGGCCACGTCGCCCGCATGAAGGGCGCAATGGACGCTATCGGGCTGGACGGCAGCCGTCTGGACATCGTGCTGATGCAGATGGTCAACCTCATGCGCGACGGCAAGCCCGTGCGCATGAGCAAGCGTACCGGCAAGGCCATCACCCTGACCGACCTGCTGGACGAGGTGCCCATTGATTCCGCGCGGTTCTTCTTCAACCAGCGCGAGAGCTCGTCCACGCTGGACTTTGACCTGGACCTGGCCGTGCGCAACGACAGCGAGAACCCGGTCTACTACGTGCAGTACGCCCACGCGCGCATCTGCTCGGTGCTGAAAAAGCTCGAGAGCGAGGGCGTGAAGTTTGAGGGTGCGGACGCCGTGGACGCCAGCGTGCTGACCGACCCCGCCGAGCAGGCGCTGATCCGCCTGCTGGCCGCCTTCCCCGCCGAGATCGCCGCCGCCGCCGAGAAGTACGACCCGGCGCGCATCACCCGCTACTGCATCGACGTGGCGTCTGCGTATCACCGCTTCTACAACGCCTGCCGCATCCTGGATGCCGAGGGTGCCGTTCAGCAGGGCCGCATCGCGCTCTGCCTGGCCGTGCGCGGGGTCATCCACAACATTCTGACGATGTTCAAGGTGAACGCACCGGAGACGATGTAAAAGTAAATCTTAAGCCTTTCCCCTTGGGGGAAGGTGGCCCCGCAGGGCCGGATGAGGGGCGCGTTTGTTGTAGCTGCCCGCAAACGGGTGACTATGGCAGACTTGCCCCTCATCAGTCAGTGGTCGGGGCCACTGACAGCTTCCCCCAAAGGGGAAGCCAATACAACAAAAAGCCGCCGCTTCTTGGTAAAAGAAGCGGCGGCTTTGCTTTGGCGTACACGCGCCCAACATATCTATTATACTACTTTTACTATGTGTTATTCAATCCTGATTATGCACAAATATTGCATATAAACGTTGTGCGGTCTGCGAATAGACGAAACCTTAGGGCTGTGGTATAGTATAGTCACAGAAAGAAAACAGCCGGAGATAAGGAGATAAGAACTCCAAGCGAAGCCACTTTCCAAAAGGCTCTTCAGCAAAGTCCCATCGTGAACAGATCGACATCCTGAAGAAGATTTTCCGCAAGCTGCCCAAAGTCGGGGAGTGAAAAAGGAAGCACTTCAGGGACTCCGATCCAGCAGCACGAGGGCAAAGGAAGAGACCGGAAAGAAATTGTAAAGGCCGCCGGCAGTATTTCGTAAGGAAGGAGGCTCAAGTCCAATGGCAAACTTCAAAGATCCCATTCATCACCGGCGGGCCTGGGCCTGCTGAAAACGCAAGAACCGCATCCGAAGCCGCAAGTCATAACTTGTAAAAGATTTAAAAACAGCGATGCACGGTTGCTTAGCAGTTATTTAGCAGACTCAGGGGCCGTCAAAACACAGACCCCCGCATGAGATATAGATTAGGATGAAAGAAGGCTGGTAGAGATGACCGTCACCACTCCGCCGAACAGGATGTACCTGAACTTCACCTGATCCATAAGGAGATACTCCAATGTACAAGAGTTAAGAGGCTTTGGTCCTCGGCATCAGACCCATTACCCCAAGAACGATCTTAATAACAAACATTACTCCGTTCCACAAATGCTTTTGAGCAAATAACGAACCAGAGGGTAAGTCCAATGAACAGTTAGTTAAGGTCTTGAAAGGGCAAACAAAATTCGCGTAAAGATAGGATGATTCCCATGACGATGCGGAAACAGTCCGAAAAATAACGAAAAGGGTTATGAGGCTATGACTCCGAAGAAGTAAGACCGCCGGGGCGAACGAAATGTTCGCCCCGGCTTTTTGTTTGGTATGGGTGGTTAAACGGCAGTGGGATAGGACGGGAGGCCGCGGCTGCGGAATGAGGTAATGTGGGATGTAGGGCGGCCTGCCCCCAGGCCGCCGCGGAGGTTGGCGGCAATGAGAAGCCTTACGGGTCGCCGCTGTAGGGGGCGGCGTCCCCGACGCCCCGCGGAGGTGAGCGGCGGCGGAAGGTACGCGGGAGGGATGAATTTCTCCCCTACGGGTTACCTGTTAGCGGGAGTTGGCCGGAAGGTTGCGGAGGGGTCAAGACCCCTCCCTACGATGCAAAAGATAAAGGGGTGGCAATGGCAAGGCTGCGGGCCGGGCATGCCCGGCCCCTACGGACTTCTGTTTCCGGCAACGCAGGTTCGGGGACGCTTGGCGGCGCACAACGAGCGCCGGCAGTTTTCTTTGCCAAGCTTTCTTTTGCTACCAAAAGAAAGCGGCCTTCCGGGAGGCCGCCGTCTCCTGTCACAGCATACACCGCATAACCTTCGTCGCCTCGACAAAATCTTGCGACTCATACAGCCGGATAGCGTTCTCGTTCTGGGCCAGCACGTTCAGCTCTAAGTACTCCAAGCGTCGGTTGCGTGCCCAGCGCTTGGCGGCGGCCAAAAGCTCGCCGCCGACACCCTGCCCGCGCACGGCCTCGTCCACAGCCAGATCCTCCAGCCGCGCATAGCGGTGGGGCAAAACGCAGCTGAACTCCGGCGTCCAGCCCGCGTAGCCGACCAGCGCAAAGCCGACAACTGCGCCGCCGCGCTCCGCCAGCAGGAAATCCGCGTCGTCGGCACGGATGGCCTTGCGGATCTCGTCCTCCTCCCGCGGGCCCTCGCAGAAAAACTCCGGCTGCATCGCAACCAAAGCGGTGTCCAGCTGGCGGTACAGCGCGAGAATGGCGGGAATATCCGCCTCCGCCGCCGGGCGTATCACAGTCTTTGCGGCCATCTTGTCCTCCCCTTCTCCTATATGCGTGTAAACCAAAAACCGGCGGACGCAGTTGTCCGCCGGTGCAAATCACTTGATTTCCTGGATCGTGTACTTGAAGCCGTACTCCTCCTGCAGCTTCTTGACGGCAGGCTCACAGTCCTCAATGAAGGTCGCAGAGTAGACGCTCTGGCCGTTGTGGGCCTTCTTGTACTCCTCGACGATCTCGTTCAGCTTGTTCCAGCCCTCGTCAGCCTTGGCCTGGTCCATATCCTGCGGGAAATCGATGATAAATTCGCGATGCTTAGGGATGCGTGCTTTCATAGTAAGTCACTCCTGAAAAATTTGTTTATACATACGCGGCATGTTGTCATGTAGGGGCGGGCAATGCTCGCCCCCACAGATTTTTGCCATACCGAATATACCAAAAAGGTTACACGCCAAAGCAAGCCCTGGCGTTTGCCGCGGTCTGGTCCAGCACGGCCTGGGCGTCCATATCCCAGAGCGTGCCGATGTACGCGGCCACATGGACAATGTTACGGCTGTCGTTGCGGGTGCCCCGCACCGGTTCGGGGGCCATGTAGGGGCAGTCGGTTTCCAGTAAGGCCCGGTCATGCGGGATGGCCGCCAGCACCCTGGCCGCGCGCTTCGCGCCCTTGTAGGTCACGGCGCCGCCAAAGCCCAAATACATGCCCTGCTCCACCAGCCAGGCCGCGTCGTCGGCACTGCCGCTGTAGCAGTGCAATGCGCCGCGGGGCTTGTATTTGCGCAGCAGCTCGTACATTTCGGCGTGGGCCTCGCGGTCATGGACCGACACGGGCAGGTCGAGCTCCTTGGCAAGCTGCAATTGTGCTTCAAACAGGTCGTACTGCTCCTGCCGCGGCACGGGCCAGTGATGGTCCAGCCCGATCTCCCCCACCGCCGCAACGGCCTTATCCGCAAACAGCGGGCGCATGGCGGCCAGCTCGGCACGCCAGTCCCCGTGGTAGACGGCCACCGTGGCGGCGTCCTCCTCGATCAGGCTCTCCGGGTGGATGCCCAGCGCGGCGTGGAAGTAGGGCGCGGCGTGCGCCAGCTCCAAAACCTGCGCAGCATCACCGGAATGCGTGGCACATTCCAGCACACCGACCACGCCGCCCGCGGGCAGCGCCGTCAGCAGCTCGGCGCGATCTGCGTCGAACTGGCGGGAGGAATAGTGCGCGTGGGTGTCAAAAATGTTGTTCATGCCTTTGTCTCCTGCGTCTGCGGGGCGCGGTTGACCAGGAAGATGCCAATGCAGACCAGCACCAGCGCGGCCAGATAGTTCCACTCAAACAGCGGCTCACCGTTGAGCAGCGCCGACAGCAGGACGTTCATAATGGGGATGATGAGGCCGAACACCGCGATGCGGGACACCGGGTTGTTCTTCATCAGCAGCGCCCATATAACATACCCTGCGCCTGAGATGAACGCAAGGAACAGCAGCACCGGGATACCGGCGGCGCTCTGCGGGTGCAGGCCGCCGCCCATCGCAAAGCCCAGAACAGCCAGCGCCAGTCCGCCGACGCCAAGGTTGAGCACACTGACCGAGAAGCTGTCCGCGTGCTGGGTGACGGCCTTGTTCCACGGCCCGGCCAGCGCAAAGATGACCGACGCGATCAGCATAAAGGCCATGCCCTTGACGCTGCCGCCGCCATGGTTGCCCAGCGTGGCGACAAGCACACCGCCGAAGCCGAGCGCGCAGCCCAGCGCCTTGCGCGGGGTCAGGCGATCCTTATTGCCGTAGAGGAAGTGCGCCAGAATGACGCCCATAAAGCTCTGGGTGCTGTTCAGGATGCCGCCCATAGCGCCGGTCAGCAGCGCGACGGCGGAGTAGTAGAAGACATACTGCGCCGCGGTCTGCCACAGACCCAGCCCGCAGGCCGAGGCCAGCGTTTTGCCGCGCGGCATCGGCAGCGGACGGTGGTTCAGCGCCAGACCGGCCAGCCAGACCAGCGCCGCGCCTATCATGAAGCGGACGCCCGCAAAGCACAAAATCGACGCGGTATCGGCAGAATCAATGGCGAACAGCCGGTAGCCCAGCTTGATGAACGGAAACGCCGAGCCCCACAGCACATTGCAGACAACGGCCATCAGGACCGCTGCCGCCGGGATGGAAAAGAATTGGTCGAGTTTAGATTTCTGCATGCTTCACCTTAGTGGATGCGTGCGCCCGCGGGGGTGCTGTCGGGGAAGAACGCGATGGAGCAGCCGCCGTCCACGTCGGTGTCAGCGGCAAAAATCATGCCCTCGCTGACGTACTTGCCCTTCATCATCGGGCGCGGAGCCAGGTTGGCGACGATGCCGATCTTCTTGCCGATCAGATCCTCCGGCGCAAACCACTTGGCAATGCCGGACAGAATGCAGCGCTCGCGCTCGCCGTCGAACACGGTCAGGTGCAGCAGCTTCTTGCTCTCCTTCATGCGCTCGCAGGCGCGGACCTCGGCCACGCGCAGCTCGACTTTGCAGAAGTCGTCAAACGTGATTTCTTCCTCATGCTCACCGATGAGCTCCGCAGACGCCGCGCCGCTCTCAGCGGGCTTTTCCTCTTTCTTCTCGGCAGGGGCGTTGGCAGCCTGGGCAGCGGCCTTCTGGGCAGCCTCCAGGGCCTCCAGCTCGGCCAGCTCCTTGGCGGCGTCGATGCGGGGGAAGATGTTCTCGCCCTTGTGCAGGGTGGCGTTGACGGGCAGCGTGCCGAAGACGGCGGCGCCGTCCCAGGTCTTGCCGTCAGCTTCCACGTTCAGCTGGGCAAAGATCTTCTCGCAGGTGGTGGGCATGAACGGCTGCAGCAGGACGGTGCAGATGCGCAGCGTCTCGGCCAGATTGTACAGCACGCGGGCCAGACGAGGCTTGGAGTCCTCGCTCTTGGCCAGCACCCACGGCGCGGTGGCGTCGATATACTTGTTTGCGTTGTCGATGACCTCAAACACGTCAGCCAGCGCATTCTGGAAGGCATACGCCTCCATGTCGGCTTCATAGCGGTCACGCAGACCCCTGGCCTTCTCGAGCAGCGCGGCGTCCTCGGGGCCTTCGTCCTGCTCAATGGGCAGATTGCCGCCAAAGTACTTGTCGGCCATGGCGGTAGTGCGGCTCAGCAGGTTGCCGAGGTCGTTGGCCAGCTCCGTATTGTACAGCATGACCAGGCGGTCCGCGTCAAAGTTGGCGTCCTTCCCGGTGGTGATGTCCCGCACCAGGTAATAGCGCACGGGTTCCGGGCCGAATTGTTCCGCCAGCAGGTTGGGATCCACCACGTTGCCGATGGACTTGGACATTTTTTCCCCGTTGATGTTCCACCAGCCGTGCACGAGCAGGGTGGGCATTTCCTCGTCGGAAAAGCCCATGGCATGCAGCATGGCGGGCCAGTACACGCCGTGGGCAGGCACCAGGATGTCTTTGCCGATGACTTCGCAGTCCGCGGGCCAGAGCTTGGAAAAATCCGGCAGGCCGCTGTCCGGCTCCGCCAGGTAGCCGGCGAAGGAAATGTAGTTGATCAGGGCGTCAAACCAGACGTAGGTGACGAATTCGGGGTCGAACGGGAATTCGATTCCCCAGGAAAGGCGGCTCTTGGGGCGGGAAATGCAGAGGTCCGAGTCAAAGTCAATGGCGTTGAGCACTTCCGCCTTGCGGAAGGACGGAAGGACAAAATCACTGCTCTTTTCCACGAACTGCTTCATCCATTCCACATGGTCGGTCAGGCGGAAATACCAGTTTTCTTCCTCCAGTTCCACCACTTCCCCCCATTCCGGGCCGAAGTTGCCTTCCGCGTCCCGTTCCTTATCCGTCAGGAACTGTTCCTGGCGCACGGAGTAGAATCCCTTGTAGGATTTTTTGTAAAGCTGCCCCTTGTCCTTCAGGTACGTCAGGATTTTCTGCACGCAGGCCTTGTGGCGCGGATCCGTCGTGGAGGCCCATCCGTCATTGCTGATGCCCAGGCGGTTCCACAACGCCAGGAATTGCTCCGTGATATTGTTGACATGCTCCTGCGGCGTAATGCCCAGCTTTTCCGCCGTCTGCTGCACTTTCTGTCCATGCTGGTCCACCCCGGTCAGGAAATAGACTTCCTCCCCCTTCATCCGGTGCCAGCGCGCGAGAACGTCCGCCAGGACTTTTTCATAAGCGTGCCCGATGTGGGGCGGTCCGTTGGTGTAGTCAATGGCCGTGGTGATATAGTACATACGGGGGACGATACTCCTTTCCTGCCGTTTTGCAAGCAAAGTCATGGCGGCATCCCGGGCGTGTTTTTCAGCATGGGATGGGAGAGTAAGGGGGTGTCGCGGGCGAAACGGCGGAAGGGGTTGTGCGGATATTCCCTTTCCACCGCGCCGCAGCGTTCTCCGCAAGGGACTCAACAGGAGAAAATACGGCGGGGCTGGATGTCCCCGGGAAAATTTCCCCAATACATGGTTCCGGAAATAAATTCCATTGCCGGGGAGCGTGATGCGTGTCTTTAATTTTGTGATTGTTGTTGCCGGAAGCCGCGGTTTTCATAGGCTTCCTCCAGCTGGCTGAGCGCCCGTTCCAGGATGGAGCGGGGACAACCCGCGTTCAGGCGCATGAAGCCTTCCCCTTCCTTGCCGAAGATGGAACCGTCGTTGAGAGCCAGGCGCGCTCCGTCCACAAAAAATTCCACCAGTTCCTTCTGGGAAAGGTTCATTTCCCGGCAGTCCAGAAATACCAGGTAGGAGGCATCCGGCATGATGGTTTTAATTTTTGGCATGCGGCGGCGCAGTTCCGCGTCAATGAAGCGGATGTTTTCCTGAATGTAGTCCAGCGCCTGGGCCAGCCATTCCTCCCCTTCCGGGCCTGAATAGGCGCTGATGAGCCCGTCGTACGCGAAAACGTGCCCTTCCGCAAGCTCCCTGCCGCTGACAAAGTCCTGGTATTTCGCGAACAGGTCCGGATTCTGGCAAATCACGTAGGAACTGCCCAGGCCGGGCACGTTGAAGGTCTTGCTGGGCGCCATGTAGGTGACGGAGTTCATGCGGGCCTGTTCGGAAACAGTGGCGAATACGGTGTGCCTGTGGCCGGGAAGGGTCAGATCCGCATGGATTTCATCAGAAACGACCAGCGTGCCGTTTGCCGTACAGATTTCAGCCACGCGGCGCAATTCCTCCGGACTCCATACGCGGCCTCCGGGGTTGTGGGGATTGCACAGGATGAACATGCGGCAGCCACGCACGGCTTCCTGCATGTGGTTGAAGTCCATGCGGTAGCGGCCGTTTTCCAGAATGAGGGGATTGTTGACGATTTCCCGGCCGTTTTCCCGGATGATCATGGCAAAGGGGTGGTACACCGGAGGCTGGATCATGATTTTGTCCCCCGGTTCCGTAAAGCATTGGATGGCGCTGGAAATGCCGGGAACAATGCCCGGAGCGAAGCCTATTTCCGAGGCGTTCACCTTCCACCCGTGGCGTCGGTCCACCCAGTCCCTGATGGCTTCAAAGAAAGCGCGGGGCTTGACGGTATATCCCAGGATTTCGTGTTCGCAGCGGCGGCGGATAGCTTCCATGATGAAGGGGGGCGTCCTGAAGTCCATGTCCGCCACCCACAGGGGAATCAGGTCGTCCCGGCCCCAGCGGGGAAGCAGCGCTTCATATTTCAGGGCTCCGGTGCCGCGGCGCTCAATTACTTCGTCAAAATCGTACTGCATGGAAGGTTTGTCTGGCGGCCAATGGTCAGGAAAGAGGGGTAACGCCTTTTTTCAGGATGATGTTGCCGTATTTGGCCGTTTCC
>OLNM01002051.1_pt1 | contig 13420 bp, 14 predicted proteins | sample 1672391 | NCBI WGS metagenome assembly OLNM01 (sample SAMEA3136680, study PRJEB25190) | human gut metagenome | reverse complement strand
CATTTGATAAAACAAATGCCGGAAGCCCGCATAAATACAGGCTTTCGGCATTTTAGTCCGTTATTCAAACTCCTCTTTTCAAAGTTGTTCTGTGGTGCTTTTCGTTGGTTTTTACGTCAGGAATCAAGAAGTTTTGTCTGGTTTATACCTATTGCGTGGATTTTTTAGAGATTGTATTGTCATTTTGTTGTCATGTGCATACCCACAGCTACCTCCGAATATACTAAATATAATGGTATATTGGAGGCGCAAATATATGAACATTGACATAGCTATGAAAGAAATACTTATCAGTCATAATCGAGTAAGTGTTTGGTTCGGTGATCTTTCTCTATTAGAAGAGTGTGCCAAAAAAAGTATGATAAGCACAAGTCATCCTCAAAAAACAATACAAAAAATCTTGAACGCACTAGACAGATCGCCACTATTCAAAAAAACCTATATTACTGCTGACCTATCTGGTCAAAAAAGAAAATATAGATGTTACACATTAAAATAATCTATTCCATCTCTTCTAACTGTGAAAACATATCAATCAATGGTTGTGACTGTTGGTTTGCTACTATGTATTCCTGATAAGATTTGTATGCATTCTCAATTAATTCTTTGTAATAAACTATGCGAGCATTCATCGCTACCAACAATTTATCTACCACCTCTCTTTTATCTGGGCTATCATTGTTATCTATTGGTTTTCCTACCACAAATAATATTTCATACGAGAAATCACTTCCATATGCTTCTGTCAAAACCTTTGTTAGTGCATCTCTATATTTCATAACTTGTTTTACCATTTCATCTGATTTAACCACGCGATCGGCACGCTTTAATTCAATAATCACATGCTTACCTGCTGTTTTACGATATCCCAAATCCAACCTACCAGCCTTTTCTTCTGGCGTAAGCCCTTCAAACTCACTATTCAATGCATTAAGAACAGTTGTTTCCATATAATCTGTTCCCTCAGCACGTTCCCATGACGGATCAAGCAACCACAAATGATTAAACAAATGATTTTGAATTACCTTTTCCAACGCATTATCATCTGTAATTCCCTGAAACTTTCTTATCACTTCAATGCGTTCTCGAATTATTTGATAATATAGAGTCGCTTCCAATTCATCTAAACCAACAAATATTTCTTTAAAAACCTCGAAATTTTTCGCATCAATTTTATCAATTGCACTTAAATGTCTAGAATATTTTAATTTTTCAAAAGCCAATACACTGTATTTCAAAATTTCCCTTTTTTTCTCATCATCAGCTACTATTTGATTAATTTTGCCAAACATTTTTTTTGCATATTTTTTATCATCCCCCTTTAATCCTGATACCCAAGTATCTATAACTGGCAATAACTCCTTTGCTTTACTCTCTCCTGATTCATTTCTAAGTTCAGTCCACTTTCCTTGTATATATTTTAATTCATCATAAATATATTTCCTTAAAGCGATAAAACGCTCATCATCTTTTCTATATTCCTGTCTATTGCTGGTCGCCATGTCATCTAAAGTATCTTCATCAAAAAAATCTGCATTTATCTCTCCAATTAAATACTTTGAATACAATCCTCCTTCGGAATACTCTGCCAGTATATCTTCTTGTCCTAGCTTACCTCTTACAAGTATAACTATCTTATTTAGATTGTCTTCACCATCTTTTAAATCTCCTGAAACATCAACAGAGCCAATCCAACCCGAAATAACATATTTGTTTCCATTAATCTCTATAACATTATCTCTCTTTTCCTTGTGAGTAGCCTTGCTACTACAATCAGCGTATTTTTTGCTATCATCCCCATAATACCAGATATAACTCAACTTATGAAAATAATCACGATCGTTAATTGTAACCTCATCCCCGTTAACCCATACCGAAAAATTATATTCAGTTCCAATTATACCAAAACGTCTAGCCACTCTCTTTTTAATATATTCAGCAGTCAAAGATGTTGTTAATTTCTTTAATTTTTTTAGTATAATCTTTGTACCTGTATCTTTTATATCCTCATCTGCATAATCCAAAACATCCGGATAATAACTTGAAGAATCATTTGAGCCTTCTACACTATTTCTTATTTTCTTAGTAATCTCTTCAACACTCATCCTTAAAGCATTGGTCTCATATCCTTCTTTTGTCTTTTTCCTAGAATATACTTCAACCTCATTGGCTATAGAAAACATAGATAGTTTACCAATTCCTTTTCGTCCCATATATTTACGTTCAAACTTAGGTGATTTGACAGAATCCTCGCGTTTTTGATAACCAACAAATAGAAACTTTTCATTAATATCTTTTGCATCCATTCCACATCCATCATCTAAAATTATTATTTTATCAGCTTCTATGGAAATTTTAACATTTTCTGCATCGGCATCCCAAGAATTTGCCACAATTTCAGACAATACCGCGGGGATATTACTATACAAATTTATTCCTAAGTGATTCAATACATTCAAACTTAACGACATTTTGTATTTACTATCCATACTACATCTCCTTTTTTACATATTTTCTCTTTTTACAGTGTTCTTTAATACTTAACCCTATTATTTCTCCCAATCTTGGTGGCACCGCATTCCCTATATGTCTTGCAACGTTTTTTAAAATTACCTCTTCATCTTGTGGGACAAATGAGTAATTTTGAGGAAAAGTTTGTATCAGTGCTCCTTCTCTCAACGTCAACGCTCTGTCTTGTTCAGGATGTCCAAATCTTCCTGTACCATAGCAGATAAATTGTGTCGTTATTGTCGGAGCCACATCATCCCACCTCATTCGACCATAAACCGAAGAATATGATTGTCCACTAGCCCTTTTATGACATTCAAGTACCAGTTCTTCTGGCCAATCTCTCCAAGTTCCGCCTTGAACAGAATGTTGAATTCTTTGGATATTTATATCAGATAATGTTGCCGTTATATGCAAATTATCATTTATATTTTGTTGCCCCGCTGCTACCGGAGGTAAATTTCCTATAACCTCTCTTACAGTAACTGGGTGTTGATGGGTTGGTGCAATAAAACTGATTTTTTTTCTTTTTGACGCTAGCAATAATAGTCTTTTTCTTCTCTGTGGAACGCCATAATCCGCAGCATTAACAACCTTATAAGTAACATTATATTTTAAATCTTCCAATACTTTTACAAAATCTTTAAACACTTGTTCATTCTCTAATTCTGGAACATTTTCCATTGACACTATATGCGGCTTGACTTCTTGTACTAATCTCCCAAACTGATACAGTAACTTCCAATCTTTATGCTTTTGTCTATTTTTTTTATCTTTTTGATGCCTAGAAAATGGCTGACATGGTGCACATCCAGCAAGAATTTTAACATCATATCCTCTAAGTAATTTTTTAATTTCTTTTCCAGTTACTTCCTCAACATTTTTATTGATAAAAATCGCATGATTGTTATGTGTATAAGTGTATTGACAACTAGAATCCAAATCATATCCTGCTACGACATCTAATCCTGCTGCTTCTAGCCCACATGTCAAACCACCAACTCCACAAAACAAATCCACAACGCCATATGTCATTCGTTCCACTTCCTTCTCAAGACATGATATCTAGCATACACACATCATTTTTCATTTACTAAACTATAATCATGCCATCATTCTTTTTTCAGTATTTTGAATAATCTCATACTCTGTATTTTCTTGCTTCTGCAACTGCTTTTTTGCAAACTCTGCAATCGGTTCCGCAACAGCCAATGCTAAACGTACCGGCACTGCATTACCTATCTGCTTATACACCAAATCAAGTTTGGCATTATCATTTCTGTTACTTGTTCCTCTGCTAAATTCATACCAATCCGGAAATGTCTGAATTCTTGCTATTTCCTTCACTGATAGGCGCCGATTATTTTCTTCCCCATCACTAAAGACATATCTATCCTTGCCAACATGTTCCATAGGTGCTCCTGCTGGATGGACCGGTGCCTGTCTACCTGATGCCTGAATCGTAAAACTTGGTTGTGACCAAAGTTTTTTTCGATTACGCGACATAAAAATAGTAGAGTACGAGCCTGTAAAATAATCTCCCGGATCTTCCTCTAAATCACCAATTGCATCACGAAGTGTTACTACTTCTTTCAATCCATCAATGCCATACCCATGTGTAGGTTCTGGATGAACATATTCAAAGTCTATATCATTCCTGACACCAACCAAAATCACTCGTTCTCTTATCTGCGGCACACCATATTCTGCCGAGTTTAAAAGCTTGTGATATATTGTATATCCTGCTGCTGCAAAGTCCTGAACAATTTGCTTGAAAACCTCACCCTTTCCAAGAGTCATCATTCCTTTTACATTCTCAGCCACAAAAATTTTGGGTTTGCTCTGCATCAGACAACGAATAAAATGTAAGTATAAAAAGTTCCTCTTATCATCAACCAATCTCGGTCCAGCCTCCGAAAAGCCTGGGCAAGGGAAGCCACCTAATACAATATCCGCCTTGGGAAACTCCTTTATTTTTCTTATATCACTCTTATCCAAGTATATATATTTACCTGCATTCTGTGCATAGGTTTCTCTTGCTTCATCAAATATATCGTTTACATAAATCGTATTGAATACATTATTACTGATATTTTCATCAAAGACCTTTTTGTCTGCAAATGCTGCTTCCATAACTTCTTCGCCCATAACTGCTTTTAAGCCTGCTAATTCAAAGCCCAAATCCAGACCACCGCATCCCGAAAATAGCGACAGCAGGTTCCACTTATTGGGATCATAGTTAAGCTTATCAAACTCAATCTCTTCACTACAATCTGCAAATGCCTGTCTTTCTTCTTCAATTTTTTTATTTAGAAGTTCTTTTACTTCATCAACTTTATAATCTGGAGCGGGTTTAAATTTACCACGCCCTCTTTCCTCTAAAATAACAGCCATGTTATCACCTCTATACTATTTTATCAGTTCCCGAATTATCCTCATCAATATCATCTGTTGTTCTGATATTTAATTTCCGCATATAATGAATAAGTCTTTCAGCCACCTCATTACCTTTTACTATCAAAGGCTTGTCAAAAACAAGTTCGGGAACTAATCTGTTATCAAGTGCATCCCAATTTACTTGAACTGATAATGGTCTATTCCCATCCCATTTTTCAGCAAAAGTTCTGTAATTCAAAGCCTTACAAGCAAAATAAATATCTGGGTGCATCATTACATATGCTCTTATAGGAATCATTTTATCTATTACATCTTGCGCAGAATGCACATTCTCATCCATCAATATGTAGTTAGCGACACCACTATCTCTTATGATCTGCCCACAAACACTCGCATTTTTCTTATCTGGCGAAAGATTACTTCCTGCATAAACATCTACTACCTGTTCATCTGTAAGTAACATTTTCCCAGATAAATCCCCACCACTTTTGTTAAGCAACTCGAATTTCCATCCAAGGGTAATTGAACCCTTTTCAGTTCTTCTAAATCCATTTTTGTAAATCAACATTCTCTCATAAAATTTATCCTGAATAGCTGTAGTCGATTGCTCTATAATATCTATCCAATCTTCACCAAATAATTGTTCTGCACGTTCTGCGCTCATTTTGTTTTCAATAAAGTCCGCATTTTCTTTCTTATAGGAAATTTTTATTTCGACTTCATCTTCACAAGATTCTGCCAATATATAAATATCAGTTTTAGGTTCACCTTTATGACATGTTGGTTTTCCAGATAACATCACTGTATATCCTTTTCCATTAAAGACAAATTCTGTCCCTTTTGACATAAATTCTAATATTCTTCTCTCCGCAGCACCAAAATCACCCATGGCAACCTCCTAATACTGTTTTCTGCAAATTTCATCTTTCTCTATATTCACAAATGAATTAATGTGTAATTCCCCAATGTCAGTTGCATTTTTCCTTATAAAATCAAACAATTCCGGATAATTATCCAAATAATAATACATTTGAGGACATACAAAATTGGGGTTAAACTTACGAAGTATTTCTAACTCTATTCCCTTCGTCATCTGAAAAGACAACACCGGCATGGCATAAGTATGTCTTGTCAGGAAATCATCTATTCGTTCACATACTTCTTTGTCCGCTTTGTATTGTTCTTTCCATGTGTTAATATCAATTCTCTTACCCAAATGAATCCTTCCAACTATCATTTTTACTGGAGAACTGACATACATATATGCCATTATTTCTTCATTTGGAAATGTTCTTCTATACTCAAATATCTTGCTACCATCCATAATTTTATTGTACCATCTTGGTTTGAAGCTCAATAACATTGTTCGCATTGCAATTTACTTCCTTACAAATAATTAGAGAATTGTCTATCCAGCAACATTATACCTATTCCATGTATCCAATAATCAGGACTTGTATTAGCAATTTACTTAAAACAGCATTTCCATTCATCGAAATAAAGACAAAATCCCAAAATAATTTTACCACAATTAACCCAACTTCTCTACAACAATTCTCTTTCTTCTTTGTGAATTCTCCCATCACCTCCCTCTCCCCACATCTCTAACTTTCTCCCCAATCCATTCCCAAAACTTATCCTGCAGATTCATCTCGCCAATCACAAACTGCTTCATAAACCCATACGCCTTTTCCAGCTTATCCTTCAGGCTTCGGTTCTCCTCCCGGAGCATCTGATTCTGATATCTCAGTTCTATCACCTGCTCCTTCAGATAATCATCGCCATCTACGGTTTTCAGAAGTTCCTTCTTAAGCCTTTCTGCCTCCTCCAGTTTAATCTGTGCCTGTTTCGTCTGCCATTTTGCGGTATCCGACATCATCATCCACTTGTCAGCCTCTTTTTGAGCTGCCTTGATTTCCTTTTGTTTATCTGTGAGCTTATCTACATTTTCAGAATACTCTAACCGCAATTCAGAATTCTTCAGACGTAAATCCGTTTCCTCTGACTGCAATTTCTGAGTTTCAGCCTTGGTATCATCCAACATCTTTTGAGCTTCGGATTGTTCTTTTCGAATACTGACACGCTTATTCTCAATTTCCTTTTCCAGAGATTCAATCCTTTCCTCTTTTAATTCAAGAACAACCTGTGCGCCTTCCAGTTCCTCCTCAAGAACAGCCACTTCCTTTGCCCGCTCCTGCTTCTTATAATCCAATACGGATAAATGTGGATTGTGCGTGTTTTTCTTCTTCCAATCAATCCCATACCGACGCATGATAAGGGCAATATCATCCTTCTCTGCCTCTGTCCACTGCTTCCATTCGGTGTTCCCTTTGCCCTCGCTTGCAAATCCTCTGGTAGCAAGTGCCGCCTTAAGGCTTGTCTTCGTTTCCAGTCCTCTCTTACAGCCGGATACCCATGAAACAAAATTCAAATGCAAATGCGGTGTTTCCTCATCCAGATGAATATAAGTGCCAATCACATATAACTGCGGATTACGAAGCTGGAACATTTTTACATAATCCTTCAACACCCATGTTGCAACCTCAGCTGCCGAACTACCCACTCCGGTGTCATCCTTATTGCCAATCTGAACAATTACCTCATAAAATAATTTTTCCTGCTTACTCCGGGATATCTTTTCATAATAGCTTTTAATCTGCCTGTCCTTGCGTTTCTGCTTTGCATTGTATTCGTCCAATGCCTTGTCAAACAATTTATGATAGACCTGCTTAATATCCTCGTGGATAAGTGTAATATTATTCTTGGTTCGACTGGCATCCACATTGTCAGCGATAAAGCTTCTTGTGCTGTGTCCGATGGAACCCTTCCCATTCATAAAACTGATTGTTCTTTCTATTGTCAAAATTCTCCTCTTTCGTTATGTATGTATGCATTTCTTTCTTATCCGCAACGAATGCCTGATACGGCACGAGATAGCAAATTTCTTTGGGAAGGTTTTGTTACTTTTGTCAAAAGTAACGCAAAAGCACTTTTGACAGCTTCGCCATCAAAAATGCAGACCCGCAAGCAGTTTTTGCGCTCCTCGCTGGAGTGGCTGTACGGCTCTGCGAGCCGGATAAAGCTCCCTTTCGGGAGCTTATGAGTCGCGGATACGCGACATATTGTTTACCAGCCACAGCTCCGATACAGAACTCCACTTATCCCCTAATGAAAACAATTCACCACATCATGCAGAACTACTTCCTCTGCTATCATTCTCGCCTGAGTTCGTAGCTGGTACATTTCCACAAAAGAATTCGCATGCTTTGGTTTGTGTTTACGCAACCACTCATTTTCAATATCCTCCAGCAATTCATGAGCTACTTTATTTACCTCGGTTGCTTTGTCATGTAATTCGCCAAATCGTACCAGACTTCTGTATCGCTGCGGATATTCCTTCTGTATGTAATCCATCCACATACGACCATATTTGCCAACATCTGTACTGTTCTCCTCTCCACCTAATGTAATCAATGGATAAAAAATGCCATCTTTTTCTATGTATTTCACACCTAATTTTTCAAATAATGTTTCTTCGCTCATAGCAGTCACTTCCTTTATACAAAACATCTGTTATTCCTCATTTGGTACTGTAAGTTGCTTCATATCTGCCAATGTTCTCGGTTGTTCCTTGAAGCCTTCCAATATTTCCAGCATGGAACGGATGGGAGTAAGTAACTCCCCATCCATATCCGATGCCTTTTCTATCCTCTCAAGCTCATGCTCAATTCTTTGTAAGTTCTGCCGGAATTGTACCAACATCAATGGGTTACCTGTAGCAACCACCTTTTGATGAAGAACACTCTGGATTATATAATCCTGCTTGGTACGAAATCCGCTGAGCTTCACTCTGTTATTCAGTTCCTCATTTTCCTCCGGTGACATGCGGAACGCTATTGTCACATTCCGCCACCTGTTTTTATCGTCTCTATTCTTTTCTGACATTGACTAACGCCTCCCTTTCTGTTTCCAGTTGTGCTGCCATATCCGTCTGCACCGTTGGAAATAAATGTGCATAATGATATGTGATATCTACTGCCTCATGTCCGACTCTTTCCCCTATTGCCAGTGCAGAAAATCCTAAATTGATTAGCAATGAAATGTGCGAGTGTCGCAATCCATGAATCCGTACTCTCTTCACTCCTGCAAGCTTTGCACCTCTATCCATCTCGTGATGCAGATAACTTTTTGAAATAGTGAAAATTCTGTCATCATCCTTTATTCCATAAAGGCTGCTTATAAAATCCTCCATCTCTACAGCAAGAAAATCCGGCATGACAATGGTTCTGTTGCTCTTCGGAGTTTTCGGGTCTGTAATCACATCTTTTTCTTCCAGCCTCTGATACGATTTGTTAATCCTGAGTGTTTTCTTTTCAAAATTGAAATCTGCCGGCGTCAGGGCAAGCAGCTCACCTTCGCGAATACCTGTCCAATAAAGCATTTCAAATGCATAATATGAAATAGGCTTATCTGCCACGCACTCTAAAAATGCCTGAAATTCATCCTGCGTCCAGAACTCCATTTCCTTATTTTCTTCCTTTCCCATAGTTCCGGCTTTTCGTGCCACATTATCTTTCAGACCATACATATTTACTGCATGATTTAATATAGCGCTAAGCTGATTATGAATGGTTTTCAGATAGGTAGGGGAGAACAACTCCCCATTATCCTTTTTCAGTTTCATAATCTCATTTTGCCACTGGATGATATCCGAGGTACGAATATCATCCAGCTCCCTTTTTCCGAAATATGGCAGAATCTTGGTCTCAATAATGTGCTTCTTTGTCAGGAACGTATTGCGTTTTATTCTCGGCTCCAAATCCTTCAAATAAATATCCACAAAGCTTTGAAAGCTCATACTGATACTCTGATTCTCTTTCAGTTTGAAATTCCGCTCCCATTCAAGGGCTTATCTTTTCTTCGCAAAGCCCCTCTTGGTCTTCTGCTTCCTTTCTCCGATCAAATCCTTATAATAAGTCCTCACCTCCCACATTCCGGTCTTTTTGTTCTTGATAACCGCCATCTATCCCACCTCCTTGTCTGTGGACAGTCCGTAGATTCGTTCCATAAAATACTGCGTGCTGACACGCCCTTTTATTGTCACAAATCCTTCAGCCTCAAGTTCTGCATTCAGCCGCCGTATCAGCTTATAAGCATAGGATAGTGATACATCCAGCATTTCCATGACATCCTGCGCTGTTAAAAATCGTTTGTTCTCCATAAGCAAATGCCTCCTCTCTTTCGTTTTATTGTCCAGTTCATTTATGTACGGTTTTGATGTGTTTTATATTAACAGTTCATTTTTGTACTGTCAATACTTTTTAGTAAAAACATTTCATTTTTGTACTGTTGATGTTATAATCTCAGTATATGTATGATTTGTGCCTCGTGTTTTCATACAAGCTACAACACTCATTACACTTATAAGGAGCAGTTAAAATGGACGAAAAATTCACCAGCCGGGTAGGCTTTTTAATTAGAAATTTCAGAATTGCAGCAGAAATGACACAAAAGGAATTGGCAGATAAGTGTGGACTAAACGAATCCACAATCCGAAATTACGAGCTTGGAAACAGATATCCTGACGAGACGACTTTACTCAATATCGCCAACAATCTGGGCGTCAGTTTCTATGCATTATCAGACCCAGATGTTGCCAATATCTTCAGTGCGCTCCATGCGCTGTTTGATATCGAATGGGCATACGGACTACGCCCTACAATCAAGGACGGAAAAGTATACTTCAAATTTGAAGAACGTCTTCCAAGTGCCGGTTCCCGCCCGCAGGAAGACCTTGATAACTTCCAAAAGATGGTTGAGTACTGGGCATGCCTGCGAGATAAGCTGGAGGATGGCGAAATAACCGAATCGGAATATTATCTCAAAGAGATAAAGTTTCCAATGAATCCAATAGAGTCGGATAAGGAATATACTGGTTCGTTGAATCTTGATGATGGCGACCAACTACTGGTTCAGAATCTGAATGAGGATGAAAAGGCAGCAGAAACTGCTGAGTTACTAAAAGACTTGTTTCCGGATTTCTCGTATGTTAAAAGGAAGAGGAAACCAAAGAAGGATTAACCTTCGCAAAATTTACACTGTCCTTAAAAAGGATAAAGGAGAATTCAGCATATGGAAATGAATCAAAATCAAATTATGGAATTATTGGATACATTATTTGAAAAATCCATCAATGGTATTCCTAAAGTAAGCCAACCTATTGATGTTTTAGCAAATGATTATTTATCAAAAAACGATTCAAGTGAAAAAGCTGCAAAACAATTTGTAAATTATCAAGTAGCCAAGTGTACTACTTCTGGATTTGTAACCGGATTAGGCGGACTCATTACACTGCCGGTTGCTATCCCAGTAAACGTAAGTAGCGTGATGTATGTTCAAATGCGCATGATTGCCTGCTTAGCATATATGGGTGGTTATGATACTAACAGCGATCAGGTACAAACTTTAGTTTATGCCTGTCTTGCAGGCATTTCCATTGATCAAATAATCAAACAAGCCGGCATAAAATTCGGAACTAGATTTACAACTGCCATGGTAAAAAAGATTCCCGGTACAGTATTAACCAAAATAAATCAAAAAGTTGGTTTTAGATTCTTAACCAAATTTGGAGAGAAGGGAATTATTAATATCGCTAAATTAGTCCCTGTTGTTGGCGGCGTCATTGGTGGCGGATTCGATTTAGTAGAGACCAAAGTTATTGCAAACAGAGCATACAAAATGTTTATTAAAGGAGATTTAAGTGCATTAGATAACCCAGACGATAGAAAAATCACAGATGTAGAAATAGTTATTCCCGATGCCCCCGTCGAAAGTAATAATTAACACATAGAATATAACAAGGAGGAAATATATCATGTATACTGCTGAAGAATTTCGACAAGATGTTATTGCAAACATAAAAGGAAACAGTGACTTTACCCCACTCATAGTATCAATACTACAAAATTCAAAGTTCCAATTCAATGATACCAGCTACTTTACCAGAGTTATTTGGAACACTTATGAACGTAATCTTGTGATTTTTTGTGCACCTGAAGACCGAATTGAATTAGAAAAATACAAAGACCCTTTATATTCATTATGCACCAAAATTCATGGTAATCAAGATGATTATCTTATTATGTCCTTAGAAATCATCGCAAAGAGTGATATCTCCGCTATAACTAATTCAACCTCTATAACTGATGATAAGATTACTATAATAACAAGCATTGAAATTGATCGTTCTTCAGCTAACAATATAGGTCATGGTGGTTTTGGTACTGTATACAAATATTATGATGAAGAAAAGGAAGATCTAATTGCGATAAAAATATATGAACCAAGTATCTTTCAAAATAGCAGCCCAGAGATTATGAAAAAAAGATTTTTACGAGAGGGGAAAAAATTATTGAGCTACTCCCACCCTAATGTAGTTAAGGCATTCGACTATGGTTTTCTTGGTGACGAAAGTGCATACATAAAGATGGAATATATTGGTGGAGATAGGCTATCTGATTTCGTACTTTCAAACAAGCCCCTTAATTCTACTTTGATAGACGCCCTTTGCTATCAGTATATTGATGCAATGTCATATATTCATTCGCAAACAGATATGCACCGTGATATAAGTTATTCAAATGTTATGGTAACTAAATCAAACGAAATTAAAGTTCTCGATTTTGGTTTTGCTCGAAATGCTGATGATACAAACTACGACACCGTATACAAAGATATCCAGCGTAAATTTGTCATTCCGAATGAAAAATATACTTTTCGTACGGAAGTCTATTGTATTGGTGCCATACTGTATACACTTATTACCGGAAATACTTTTGATGATTATGATTCCGATTTAATAGACAAATCAGAGTGTAACTTCAAATTAAAGGAAGCTGTGAAAATCTGTTTATCTCTTAAGCCAGAAGAAAGATTCTCAAATGCTATGGAACTCCAAAAATTTGTGCATAAGAGTGATACTGTTGTTCCACATAACTTTTCACTTGACTTCCTAAAAAAATTGCTCAGTGATAGTGTTATATTACATTTTTATCCAAATAATTTACCAACAAAGAAAATAATAGCAGAATGGTTAGAAAGCAATTACAGAGACCACATTAAAAGTTCTTCTTTTCAAAGCACAATAAACTTATTATCACTATTGAATCACATTTCTGGAATAACTAAGATTACTTTTTATAAAAATGTTAACTATGATTTAGATAAAACACCGTTTATTGAATTGCTAAACTTTTATGATACATTATCCGATGAAATGAAAGACCTATTTATTCGGAATATACTTCTTATTATACTTGAAGTTTCTAAAGATGATGACTTAGATTTGCCATTTTGCTAAAATAAATACTCATTTTAGAAAATTATTGTCATTTGATTGTCACGCAACCAAAAATGAGCCAAGAAACGCCGTAAATTCGGCATTTCTTGGCTCGTGTACATTATTCAAACTCTACAAAGACTAACGCTTTTTGTTTAGGAATTATTCTCTGTAATG
>OLNM01002050.1_pt1 | contig 13428 bp, 10 predicted proteins | sample 1672391 | NCBI WGS metagenome assembly OLNM01 (sample SAMEA3136680, study PRJEB25190) | human gut metagenome | reverse complement strand
CAATAACTAATGCGGTTATTTGGATTTTTATATTAGGTATGTATTTGGCATATGTATAAAAAGTGTGTATAGATTTTAAAGAAAGAGAGTGGAGCATTTGGATATTATTTTGGAAAGATATGAGATTGCAACCTCACGAATAAGAGAAATAATAAATGAAGATACAGTGTCAGAGCCTTTTAAGAGCTTTTTCTGTAAGGCATCTGAGTTTATTTGTAAAATAGATAATTTAAACAGCATCATAAAATCAGGAGAGATAAATGATTTCTCATTAGACCGGTTGAAAGAACTTAATAAAAGTTTATTTGAAGAAATTTATAGTGAAAACTATGAAGAAAGTTTCGCCAATCCTGAGTATGCAGTGAAAACTTTAGGAGAAGAATACGGAAAGATACTTTGCTATATTTACACAAAAAATCGTGGAATGATTAGAAATGTATATATGGGGAGATTAGAAGAAGTAGTTCTTCAAATGGAATTGTTTACACAGATTTATAATTATTTTGAAGATGTGGAACAATTAGAATATGACAATGTTTATGAAACGGTTTATTCATATGAAAAAGATAACACAGAGATTTTTACAGACCTTATGATTGAGGACAGAATTAATCCTGACAATAAGTTTGCTGTTGATATTGTTATGAACAGCGATTTAAATGACTTAAGATATCTTTACAAATATGGTGAGCACGTAGGTTTTAATGAACTTAAGATGGCAGAGTTTCTTAACAGTTTAAGTCAGGAAGAAATAGACAGACTTGCAAAGGTTTATACAGAAGGCTACAGAATTGGTTTTATAAACACAGGAAAAGATATTTCTAAGAAAGGCACTGTTGATATTAGATATTCATTGGGCTTTGAAAGAATTATCAGATCTGCAATATTTAATTTTAAGAAAATGGGACTTGAACCTGTAATTTATCAGGTAGGTTATACAACAACAAGTCCTAACAGGCAGTATGCTTACGATCACAGATATGATGATGCATTGTATTTGGACAAGGCATATATTAAGAGAAAATTAGAAGTTTCAAGACATGCTTATGAAAGCAGAAAACAGTTGGCAGGAAAGATGGCAGGCCCTGCAGTAATTGAGATTTTCGGAGAGACACCTTTTGAACCGGAAAATAAGAAACAGGCATATGCACTTTCAGAAGAACAGCAGAAACTTAAGTCAGAATATATTACTGAATATCAGACAATGGTTCAAGAGTATATTAAGGGAGACGAAAGAAGTTTTACAATTATTGCTTTTCCAATACCTGAGTTTGGGGACGACTTTGAACAGATGTTTAAGGAAACTGTAAAGATTAACACTCTTGATTCTGAAATATACGGAAAGGTTCAGCAGAACATAATTGATGCACTGGACCAGGCAGAATATGTAAAGGTTCTTGGAAAAGGCGACAACAAAACTAACATGAAAGTTCAGATGCATGACCTTAAGAATCCTTTAAAGGAAACTAATTTTGAAAACTGTCTTGCAGATGTAAACATTCCTTTGGGAGAAGTTTTTACTTCACCTAAGTTAAAGGGAACAGAGGGAATCCTTCACGTAAGTCAGGTATATTTAAATGACTTAAAGTATAATGATTTGCAGATTACATTTGAAGATGGAAAAATAAAAGATTACACTTGTAAGAATTTTGACACTGAGGAAGAGAATAAGAAATTTATTAAGCAGAATGTAATGTTTAATCATGAAACACTTCCTATTGGAGAGTTTGCCATAGGTACTAACACAACAGCTTATATGGTTGCAAAGAAGTACCATGTGGTTTACAAGCTTCCTATTCTTATTGTTGAAAAAATGGGACCACATTTTGCAGTGGGTGATACCTGCTATAGCTTTGAGGAGGATATTAAAACATATAATCCTGACGGCAAGGAAATAGTGGCAAGAGAGAATGAAGTGTCAGCTCTTAGAAAGACAGACATAAAGAAAGCATATTTTGGTTGTCATACCGACATTACAATGCCTTATGATGAACTTGGTGAAATAACGGCAGTAAGAAAAGATGGCAGCGAAATTACTATAATAAAAGACGGACGTTTCGTATTGGAAGGAACAGAACTTCTAAATGAACCGTTGGAAGAAATCTAATGTTGACTACAGTTATTTTTATGGGTACAATGTAGAATATGTTAAATTTATAACGCTTTAAGATGAATTTATGTGAAAAGGAGAACAAAATGGCAAAAGTAGCAATTGTAATGGGCAGCGATTCAGATATGCCTGTAATGAGCAAAGCAGCAGATTTTCTTGATCAGATGGGAATCGATTATGAGATGACCATAATTTCAGCACACAGAGAGCCTGATATTTTCTTTGAATGGGCTAAAGGAGCTGAAGAAAGAGGAGTTAAAGTTATTATTGCAGGAGCAGGAAAGGCAGCACACCTTCCGGGTATGTGTGCAGCATTATTCCCAATGCCTGTTATTGGAATACCAATGAAGACTTCAGATTTAGGTGGAGTAGATTCACTTTACTCAATCGTTCAGATGCCTTCAGGAATCCCGGTTGCAACTGTAGCTATTAATGGCGGTCAGAATGCAGGTATCCTTGCAGCAAAGATTCTTGCTACATCAGATGCTGAATTACTTGCAAAACTTAAAGATTTTAGCAAGGAAATGAAAGATTCAGTAGTTGAAAAAGATGCAAGACTTAAAGAAGTAGGTTACAGGAACTACTAAGAATTAAAAAGTGTAAAAGATGTTTAAGCATCATATAAAATAATATAAAAGCAATAGAAAAGTACATATAGAATTAAGGAGATTATACTATGGATTACAAGAAGGCAGGCGTTGATATTGAAGCAGGTTACAGATCAGTAGAGCTTATGAAGAAGCATGTTAAGGAAACAATGAGACCGGAAGTTTTAGGTGGTCTTGGCGGTTTCGCAGGTGCTTTTAGCTTAGATTCAATTAAGAAGATGGAAGAACCTGTATTATTATCAGGAACAGACGGATGTGGTACAAAAGTACAGTTAGCATATATTATGGATAAGCATGACACAATCGGTATTGACTGTGTTGCCATGTGTGTAAATGACATTGCATGTTCAGGTGGAGAACCTCTTTTCTTCCTTGACTACATTGCATGTGGAAAGAACTATCCTGAAAAGATTGCAACAATCGTTAGTGGTGTAGCTGAAGGATGTAAGCAGTCAGGAGCTGCATTAGTTGGTGGTGAAACAGCAGAACATCCGGGACTTATGCCTGTTGACGAATATGATCTTGCCGGATTTGCAGTAGGCGTTGTAGACAAGAAAGACCTTATTACAGGTGAAAACATTAAGCCTGGCGATAAGTTAATCGGTATTGCATCTTCAGGTGTTCATAGCAACGGATTTTCTTTAGTAAGAAAAGTATTCGAAATGACAGAAGAATCTCTTAATACATATTATGATGAGTTAGGAAAGACTTTAGGTGAAGCGTTACTTGCACCTACAAGAATTTATGTTAAGGCGTTAAAGAAAGTAAAAGAAGCAGGAGTAACAATCAAGGGATGCAGCCACATTACAGGTGGTGGTTTCTACGAAAACATTCCAAGAATGCTTCCTGACGGAGTAAAGGCAGTAGTTAAGAAAGACAGCTACGAAGTACCTGCAATCTTCAAACTTCTTGCAAAGACAGGAGATATTGAAGAAGAAATGATGTACAATACTTACAACATGGGTATCGGTATGGTATTGGCAATTGATCCTGCAGACGTAGACAAGACAATGGAAGCTTTAAAGGCAGCAGGAGAAACATGCTACGAATTAGGACAGGTAGAATCCGGAGAAAAGTGTGCAGAATTAGTATAGTAAATATTTAAATGAAAAGGCTAGTTTTTCAACTAGCCTATATGCTTTTCTAAAGAAAATAAATACTGCTTAGTATCAATAACTTTTTTGGTACTTAATAGGAGGAATTATGTTAAAGGTAGGAGTAATGGTTTCAGGTGGTGGAACTAATTTACAGGCTATTATAGACGGTGTACATAGTGGAGTAATTACAAATGCTAAGTTAGAAGTTGTAATTAGCAATAAGAAAGATGCATATGCTTTAACCAGAGCAAAAGACAACGGAATTAAGGCAGAAAGCGTATGTATTAAGGATTATGCTACAAGAGATGAATTTAATAAGGCGTTAATCAGAACAATAGATTCATACAATCTTGACCTGATTGTACTTGCAGGTTTTCTTGTGGTTTTACCGGAAGAATTAATTAATAAATATAGAAACAGAATTATAAATATACATCCATCATTAATCCCATCTTTCTGCGGAAACGGATTTTATGGATTACACGTTCACGAAAAAGCATTGGAGCGTGGAGTTAAAATTACAGGAGCTACAGTTCATTTCGTAGATGAAGGAACAGATACAGGTCCTATTATATATCAGAAGGCTGTTGAGGTATTAGAAGGTGATACACCTGAAATCCTTCAGAAGAGAGTTATGGAGCAGGCAGAGTGGAAGATTTTACCACAGGCAATTAACGATATTGCCAATGGCAAAATAGCAATTGGAGAATAATTTTATTGAATAGAATCCATTAAGGATAGTAAGACAAGGAGATATAAAATGAAAGTACTTATTGTTGGAAGTGGCGGAAGAGAACATGCAATTGCAACAGCAGTGGCAAAAAGCCCTAAGGTTGATAAAATCTATTGTGCACCGGGAAATGCAGGAATCGGTCAGGTTGCTGAATGTGTAAAAATTGGAGCAATGGAATTTGATAAATTAGTTGATTTTGCAAAGGAAAAAGAAATCGACTTAACAGTTATAGGTATGGATGATCCATTGGTAGGCGGTATTGTTGATAAGTTTGAAGAAGCAGGACTTAGGGTATTCGGACCAAGAAAGAATGCAGCCATTCTTGAAGGTTCAAAAGCTTTCTCAAAAGACTTAATGAAGAAATATAATATTCCTACAGCAGGATACGAGAACTTTGATTCACCTGAAGAAGCAATGAAGTATCTTGAAACATCTAAATATCCTATTGTATTAAAAGCAGACGGACTTGCTCTTGGAAAAGGTGTTTTGATTTGCAATACTAAGGAAGAAGCAATGGATGGCGTTAAGGAATTAATGCTTGATAAGAAGTTTGGTAATGCAGGAAATACTATTGTAATAGAAGAATTTATGACAGGTCGTGAAGTTTCAGTACTTTCATTTGTTGATGGAAAAACTATAAAGATTATGACATCAGCACAGGATCACAAAAGAGCAAAAGATGGTGATCAGGGTCTTAATACAGGAGGAATGGGAACATTTTCACCTAGTCCTTTTTATACAGAAGAAGTTGATGAATTTTGCAAGAAGTATGTTTACCAGGCAACAGTTGATGCCATGGCAGCAGAAGGAAGAGAGTTTAAGGGAGTTATTTTCTTTGGCTTAATGTTAACAGAAGACGGACCAAAGGTTCTTGAATACAATGCAAGATTCGGTGATCCTGAAGCTCAGGTAGTTCTTCCAAGAATGAAGAATGATATTATTGATGTTTTTGAAGCATGTGTTGACGGAACCTTAGATCAGATAGATTTACAGTTTGAAGACAATGCAGCAGTATGTGTTGTATTGGCAAGTGACGGATATCCTGTTTCATATGAAAAAGGCTTTGAAATCAAAGGCCTTGAAAACTTTGAAAACAAAGAAGGATATTATGTTTTCCACGCAGGCACAAAGGCTGAAGGTGACAAGATTGTTACTAACGGTGGACGTGTACTTGGGGTAACTGCAAAAGGAAAAGATTTAAAGGAAGCCAGAGCAAATGCCTATGAAGCTACAAAATTAATTCAGTTCGAAAATAAATATATGAGAAATGATATTGGCAAGGCTATTGATGAGGCATAGTTATATACTTAAAATATCAAAATAAGGAAGGTATTTAAATGAAAAATTTAAGAAAGATGGTTATGCTGATTTTAACTTTGGCAATGCTTACAACGGGCGTTCAGGTAAGTGTTTTGGCTGACCAGACAACAGATTTACAGTCTATGAAAGTTTATGCTGTAAATGCAGCAGGAAAGAAGACAAAGGCAGAACTTAATTTTAGTTCAACAACTTATACATATGACATAACAGTTATGTCAGATACAGAATCTATTGAGATTGTTGCAAGTCCTGCAACTTCAGGTTCAACATGGGCTATAGAGAAAGATGGAATTAATACTAAAATGGATTTTGGTAAAAACTACACAGCAGTAGTTGTTACATCAAGTACAGGCGCAAAAAACAAATATGAAATTAATACTACAAAGCTTACAGAGGCTGAACAGGCAACATACAAAGCCGGAAGTTCAACAGATGAAACAACTGCTAAAGACAGCAGTTCAACAAGCAGTAAGAAATCAAAGAAGGCTTCTAAGTCAGACATTACAGTTGGCAAAGGTGAATACAAGATAGTAGAAGATTTTAAGGATGATCTTATTCCTGAAGGTTTTTCAAAAACAAAAGCTGAGTATGACGGTAAGCAGTATGAAGCAATCAAAGGTGATAAGAAAGACATTACAGCTTTCTATTTAAAGAAGGGAAGCACTAAAGGATTATGAAACAAAGAAGTTTTCTTCATTAAGAAATATTAAGATTGCCAGCAGAATGTATACAGTAGTTAATCCTACTGAAAAGGCATCTTGCTTAAAGAAGTACACAAAGAAACAGATTACTGTAATTGATCAGGAAGTTAATGCCTGGGTTTTAAATGAAGAAGAGGGGTTATATCTTCTATATGCAATGAACTGGAATGGAGATACAAACCTTTATTGCTACGATGACAATGAAAAATGTTTCCAGAGATATATTGCAGAAGATGATGTAAATACTCAGATTGAAGCAGCAAATAAGGCATACAACAATGTAAAGAACAAATATAATACATTAGCATCAAAATACAATATGCTTCTTAATATTGCATGCGGACTTGTAATTGTTATAATTATTCTTATTTTTGTTATTATAAATATTAAGCTTAACAGAAAAGAAAAAAGACTTGCCAAGCAGAAAAAATATGATGACAAAAACAATGGCAATGGAAAAGACAAGAAAGATGCAGAAGATTCAACAGAATCAAATGACGTGGAAGAATCAGATGAAATTGAACCTATGGAAGAACAGGTTAAAGAAATAGAAGAACCTGAAGATGTTTCAATTCCTGAAACTGTTGAAGAACCAGAAGTTTTAGATGAGGTTGTTGAAGATTTCCCTGAAGCAGATGATGTGGAAATTCCACAGGTTGAAGAAGCTACTGATTTGAATCAGGATGTTGTATTAGATTTAGATGACATAGAAGATGCGGCAGAAACAACTGAAGATGAAATAGAGAAAGAATCTGAAAAAGCTCAGTTAGAAGCGGAAGAAGATATGAAAGAAACATTAAAAGATATGCTTCCGGATGACGATGAGGATGATGAAGATTTTGAATTTATTGATTTAGATTAATTAGGAATACCCCAGACTTCGGTCTGGGGTATGTTAGCAGAAAAATATGGAGGAAAGGTAATGGAAAGAGGTAATTTTACCAGACAGGCTATTGAAGCTATGGAATATGCTAAAGAAGTGGCTATAAGTTTTGGTATGAATTATATCGGCACGGAACATTTATTGGCAGGCATTTCCAAAGTATCAGAAGGTGTGGCAGCAAATATTTTGTATAACTATAATCTTGTTTATGCAGATATAATGAAAGCCATTAGTGAGGACATGGGAATAGAAGGCAGAGTGCGTACAAGGTCCAGAAGCAGAAATCTGGAAACAACAGCAAGGGCCAAGGCAATATTGGAAAGAGCTTATGTAGAGGCATCAAAACAGGGATTGCCTCAGATTGGAACAGAGCATATTCTTCTTGCCATAGTTGCAGATCCTGATTGTGAGGCACATTGTATTCTTACAAGTTTTCGGGTAAATATTAAAAAGATTTGTGCAGATATTTTAAAACTTACAAATAGAGATCCAAGAGAGATAAGACAGTACATCCGGACAGAAAAGCATCAAAGAGATGACAACGTTTCTGCAACACCAACATTAGACCAGTTCGGAAGAGATTTGACTAAGGCAGCAAAGGCAGGTCAGCTTGACCCTGTAGTTGGAAGAGATGTTGAAATAAGAAGAATTATTCAGATTTTAAGCAGAAGAACAAAGAATAATCCTTGTCTTATAGGAGAGCCGGGTGTTGGTAAGACAGCAATAGTTGAGGCAATAGCCCAGAAGATTGTACAGGGACTTGTTCCTGAAACAATGGAAGGAAAAAGATTAATAAGTCTTGATCTTTCAGGTACTGTTGCAGGCTCAAAATATAGAGGCGAGTTTGAGGAAAGATTAAAAAGAATAATGGATGAAGTTGAAAATTCAGGAAACATTATTCTTTTTATTGATGAAATTCATACAATTATCGGTGCCGGTGGCGCAGAAGGTTCAATGGATGCCTCAAATATTTTGAAACCATCATTAACAAAAGGACGTCTTCAGGTTATAGGGGCAACAACAATTGCAGAATACAGAAAGTATTTTGAAAAAGATGCAGCTCTTGAGAGAAGATTTCAGCCGGTTACTGTTGAGGAGCCTACAGAAGCCCAGACTATTGAGATTTTGCATGGATTAAAAAGTGCTTATGAAGAATTTCATAAGGTTAATATTTCAGATGAAGCAGTGGAAGCTGCAGTAAAACTTTCAACAAGATATATTAATGACAGAAATCTTCCGGACAAGGCAATTGACTTAATAGATGAGGCATGTTCAAAAGTAAGAATTAAGGAAAAACCAAAGCCAAAGTCAGTAACAAATAAAGAACTTGATGTAGCTGAATTAAATCTTGAACTTGAAATGTGCGTAAGACACGGAGATTTCAAAGGAGCAGCAGTGCGCAAAAAGGATTTAGACAAAGCACAGGCAGCTCTTGATAAGGCTATTGCAAAGTGGCAGGGAACAGAGAAAGAATACAGACCTGTTATTGATGAAAATACAATAGAAGAAATAGTATCAATGTGGACAGGAATCCCGGTAACAAAAATGGGAAAGAACGAACAGCAGAGATTATTAAAGTTAGAATCAATATTGCATAAGCGTGTTGTAGGCCAGACAGAAGCTGTAACTGCCGTGGCAAAGGCTGTACGAAGAGGAAGAGTGGGACTAAAAAGTGCCAATAGACCAATTGGTTCATTTCTGTTTTTGGGACCTACAGGTGTAGGAAAAACAGAACTTTCAAAAACATTGGCAGAAGCAGTTTTCGGTTCAGAAGATGCAATGATTCGTGTTGATATGTCAGAATATATGGAAAAACACAGTGTATCAAAACTTATTGGTTCACCTCCGGGATATGTTGGATATGAAGAAGGCGGACAGCTTAGTGATAAGGTTAGAAGAAATCCATATTCAGTAGTTCTTTTTGATGAAATCGAAAAAGCTCATCCTGATGTGTTTAACATATTGTTACAGGTTCTTGATGACGGCCAGATTACAGATTCAAAGGGTAGAAAAGTTAGCTTTAAAAATACAATTATTATTATGACATCAAATGCAGGAGCAAACAGAATAATAGACCCTAAACATTTAGGCTTTAGCAGAGACATAACAGAGAAGCAGGATTATGAAAAGATGAAAGCAAGTGTTATGGAAGAAGTTAAGTTAATGTTTAAACCTGAGTTTATTAATCGAATTGATGAAATTATAGTATTCCATGCTTTAACTGAAAAAGAAGTAAAGAGTATAGTTAACATTATGCTTAGAAATCTTGCAAAACAGGTTAAGGAACAGATGAATATTGAGCTTAAATATACTGAAACACTGAAGAGTGCCCTTGCAAAGGAAAGCTACGATAAGAAGTATGGTGCAAGACCTTTAAGAAGGATGATTCAGAACAAAATAGAAGACAATCTGGCAGAGGAAATACTTGCAGAAAAAGTTAAGCAGGGAGATAAAGTTACAGTGTCATATAAGAACAAATCCGTAACTTTTTCTGTGGCAGAATAGTTTAAAATGTATTATACTAGAACTACCAAAAAAAATAGATAAAGTCACATTAGATGATTTAATAACAGGAGGACAAAATGGCAGTAATTAAGGAATTAATCAGAAAAGAAAATAATGGTTCAATCAGCTTCGGTAATTATGAATTACCACAGAAAACAAAGTTAGCAGACTTTGAAGTTAATGGAGATTTATATAAAGTAAAAACATTTAAGGAAATTACAAAACTTGAAAAGAACGGAACTTTTGTTTATGAATCAATTCCGGGAACAGCAGTAAGCGTTTTTAAGGAAACAGCAGATGAAGTAAGCTTTTTCGTAGACGGAAAAGGTCAGACACAGATTACATTAGAATTAGAATCTAACAAGGAATACAGAGTTTTTGTTGGAGACAGAGACCTTGGAGTATCTAAGACAGACGTTGGCGGAAAGATTACATTAGATGTAGATTTAGAAAACGGAAATCTTACTACTGTAAAAGTTGTAACAGCATAATAATTAAGATTTTAAATTAAGATATAAAATAAAGCTACAAAACAAAATAGGAGAGCCATGGCAAAATCAAAAAAGACGGTTTTCTTTTGCAAAGAGTGCGGTTACGAGTCAAGTAAATGGTTAGGACAATGTCCGGGATGTAAAGAGGTAGGAACTTTTGTGGAAGAACCGATGGGGGCAAAGACCAACAATAACATTAGAAGGGGATTAATTAATAATAAACCGGTAACAATAAATCAGGTTACGGCAAATGATGAGGAGAGAATCACAACAGGTTTTGGAGAACTGGACAGAGTATTAGGAGGGGGAGTAGTTCCCGGCGGGCTAATACTTGTAGGCGGTGATCCGGGAATAGGAAAGTCCACATTACTTCTTCAGGTATGTAGAAATATGTCAAATAATGGCAAGAAGATTTTATATATTTCAGGAGAAGAATCCCTTAAGCAGATTAAGCTTAGAGCAAACAGAATGGGACAGTTTTCCGATAATTTAAGTCTTTTGTCAGAGACAAGCCTTGATATAATAGAGTCAGTTATTTTAGAAACAAAACCTGATGCAGTAGTAATAGACTCAATACAGACTATGCTAAGAGAGGATATAGACTCAGCTCCAGGCAGTGTAAGTCAGGTTAGGGAGTCAACTAACTTTCTTATGCAGTTAGCTAAAGGTAATACCATTCCAATATTTATTGTAGGTCACGTAACCAAAGAAGGGGTTGTTGCAGGACCTAGGGTTTTGGAACATATGGTTGACACGGTTTTATATTTTGAAGGTGACAGACATGCAGCATATAGAATAATCCGAGGAGTTAAGAACCGTTTTGGTTCAACTAATGAAATTGGAGTATTTGAAATGAGTTCAGAAGGACTTAGGGAAGTATTAAATCCGTCAGAATTTATGTTAGATGGAAGACCTGAGGATGCTTCAGGTTCAGTTGTGGCATGTTTAATGGAAGGAACAAGACCGATTCTTGTAGAAATACAGGCATTAATATCCCACACCAACTTTGGAATGCCAAGACGAACGGCGGTAGGAACAGACTATAACAGAGTTAATCTTTTAATGGCAGTTATCGAAAAAAGAATTGGGGTTCAGATGTGCGATTATGATGCATATGTTAATATAGCAGGTGGAATGAAAATCAATGAACCGGCATTAGACCTTGCATTAGTAATGGCATTAATCGGTAGCTTTAAGAACAGAGTAATAGACCCAAAGACAATAGTTTTCGGTGAAGTAGGGCTTGCAGGAGAAGTAAGAGCGGTATCACAGGCAGACAAAAGAGTACAGGAAGCTAAGAAACTTGGTTTTACAACGTGCATAATGCCTGCTGTATCCAAGAAAAATCTTACAGAAATCACTGGAATCAATATAATTGGGGTAAATAATATAAAAGAAGCTGAAGAACTTATTTAAAAAAGTTGACAACTGATATTCGTTAGATTAGAATAACAAGGTAAGAAAAAGTCCAAAAGGACAATAAAATAATAAAAGCGTTGATAGAGACAGTAGTTGCCTTGCATAAATAATGCATAGTGAACGTTATAGAGAGTTCGGATAAGGTGGAAGCCGAATACAAGTAGCAGGTATATGAACATCACTCTGGAGTTGCAGCCCAAAGAACGTATAAAGTTTAGTAGGCGCTGACGGTATCCACCGTTAAAGGGAACACATATTAAGGGAGAAATCCTGCGTATGCTGTAAAAGGTGGTTAACGAAAATACAGGCTTTCGTCCTTTACAGGGCGGGAGCCTTTTTATTTAGTGCTCCATAGTGGACGCACAATAAAATAAATACACAGATATCATTGGATGTTTGCGAAAACAATGCAGATAGGATATGCGACAGATTTTTCTGCAAGCAAACAATAGGCAAATTTTTGTGATTTTGCGAGCATAGTGTACAGCGATAAAACGACTGTCTGAGCGAAGCGAGTTTAGTTTTTCGCTGTACCATAGGCGGCGGAGCAAAATAAGAAAATTAACGTGTTTGCGGTAGAAAAATCTGTCGCATACCGGGAATACATTATTTTCGCAAACATCTGATGACAAAAAAGAAAGGAGATAGAAATGTACAAGAAGGTATCAACCAATTTGAACTTTGTTGACAGAGAAAAAGAAACAGAAAAATTCTGGGATGACAATCACATCTTTGAAAAAAGTATGGAAAATATTTATTATGTCAGCTATTGTATGTTTTTCTTTAACACTTACACTGATGATAATAAATGCGGTAGTTGGGATATCGATAAGATTAAACTTTTATTTACTTTTATTTACTATATTAACAGCAGGATTTACAGTAGCATTAACTCTAGTTGATAGTAAAACAATATTCTATTCTAAAAAGGTTAAAAAATCTGTGAAGAGTAAAACGGTAAGAAAAACTAAAAAAGTACAGTCACATACTAAAGCGAAACGAAAAATATCTTAAGACACAGCTAAATATGATTATGCTGTGTCTTTTTTTTATGAAAATTTTATTTAACCTGTTATAATTTTTAAAATTTTCTAATAAAAAATAACTATAAAGGCAGTGGAGGGGGATACAATGAAATTTAATATATTTAAAAGTAGTGTAATAGGGTATAAGAATCTAGTTAAAGGCTCTGAATCTCAAGATTATATTGATTATAAAGAAGATGATAAATATATTATATGCTCAGTTGCAGATGGTCATAGTACGGATTTTTTTAAGCATAGTTTAGAGGGGGCTAGATTTGCATGTAAAGCATCAATAGAGGTTCTCAGTGAAAATTTTGATATGGACATAAAAAAATTAAAAGAAAAGTTAATAAATTATGAAATTCAAAAGAAGATAGAATCTAGATGGAGATCTTTAGTTGAAGAGCACTATAAGAAAAATTATCCTAATGTATTTAAGATAGAATATATAAAATATTCTACAACACTTTTATCGGTTTTAATAACAGATAGTTTTATATTATATTTAAAATTAGGTGATGGGGATATAGTATTAA
>OLNM01002038.1_pt1 | contig 13461 bp, 15 predicted proteins | sample 1672391 | NCBI WGS metagenome assembly OLNM01 (sample SAMEA3136680, study PRJEB25190) | human gut metagenome | reverse complement strand
ATTAATTTTTATTAATATTTTACCATAGAGAATTTTTAGTCTCAACTTATATCTGATGTTTTCCAATGCATTTTCTGAGATTTCAGAATCATACCCTTGCTTAGGAACTTAGTTCGGACAACTCTTATGCAAGAATCCTTGCAGCATCTTCCACAATCTGCTCTTTTGTAAGATGGTTGTCTTTTAATACTTCTGTCACATCGTATCGATCCAGGAACTCTTTTTTCAGTCCGAAATTTAAAACCTTCATATTACTGTCACCGTAAAATCTGGCAATCTTCTCACCAAAACCACCGTCCAGAATTCCGTCTTCCAATGTAATTACAACACTATGGTCTTTCTTAAGATCTTCAAGCATTTCTTCATCCAGACCTGTAATGTAATACGGGTTGATAACGGTTGCGTCTATTCCTGCTTTCTCTTTCATCAGATCTGCCACATCATTTCCTAATCCATAAAATGTCCCTAGTCCGAGAATTGCAACCTTACTTCCCTTTCTCGTCATCTCATACTTGTTTAGAATACTGAAATCTTTTGTGACTTCTTTTCCGTCTGAAATCACATCTCCGCCTGGGAGCTTGATTGCAATTGGATGTTCTTTCTGCTCTATGCTCCAGTCCAGCATTGCCAGATATTCTTCTTTCGTTGTCGGTGCAAGATAGACAAGATTCGGAATATTTGCCATCATCGGGATATCCTGCAGTCCAAGATGTGTCACATCGTTCATTCCATAGACAGAACCACTAAACGTAACGATCGTTGCCGGGCTATTATTGATACATACATCCTGTGCAATCTGATCAAAGGTTCTCTGTACAAATGTGCTATACACACCATAGACCGGCTTTCCGCCATTTGCTGCGATTCCTGCCGCCAGTGCAACCGCTGTCTCTTCTGCAATTCCGACATCGACGAACTGCCGTCCTGCTTCTTTTCGCTTATCCTCTGTAAATCCCAGAACTGTCGGAGTTCCGGAAGTAATGGCAACAACTGCCGGATCTTCTTTCATCTTCTTCATGAGATAATTGCACGTCACATCTGAGTAGTCCTCTTCTTCCATTTCATACAGAGGTTTCCCAGTCTCAATATGAAATGGTCCATTGAAATGCCACTGCTCTTTGTGTTGTTCTGCCGGCGCATAACCTTTTCCTTTTAATGTATTAATATGCACAACGATTGCTTTTTTACTGTCCTTCACACTCGCAAATGCCTGAATCAGCTCAGCCACATCATTTCCATGATCCACATAGATATAATCTAAGCCCATGGCACAGAACAGATTACACTCGGCCTGTCCATTCGTCTCACGAAGCAACTTCAGATTCTGATAGATACCTCCGTGATTCTCAGCAATCGACATATCATTGTCATTGACTACAATAATCAGATTGCCGCCAAGCTCTGCTGCGTAATCCAGTCCTTCTAATGCCTCACCGCCACTTAAAGAACCATCTCCGATCACCGCGATTACATTGCCATCTTCCCCATTGAGATCACGGGCTTTTGCAAGACCGCACGCCAGACTCACAGATGTTGATGTATGTCCGACTGTGAAAAAATCATGCGCACTTTCATGCGGATTTGTATAACCGGACACATCATCGTAATGCTCTTCATAGAGATATGCGTCTTTTCTTCCTGTCAGCATCTTATGTGGATAGCTCTGGTGTGACACATCAAATACAATTTTATCTTTCGGCGAATCAAACACATAATGAAGCGCGATCGTTGCCTCCACCATACCGAAATTCGGCCCGAAATGTCCGCCATGTTTACTTGCACGAATCAAAAGCGCATGGCGCATTTCCTCTGCAAGCTTTGGAAGTTCTGATACTTCTATCTTCTTCACATCGTCTGGTCCATTTATCTTTTCAATATACATCTTTACTTACACTCCTTTTCTTCCCAGGTTAAAACCCCTGTCTTCACAGCCTCTTCATACCTGGACACTTTATATTTCAATCGTTCCATCGTTGCCTCAATCTGCTGTTTCTGTTCCATTAAAATGTCATACTGTTCCTTTAGAAGCTGTCTTCTCGCCTCAAATGTAGAGTCTCCTATCTGGAATAATTTTACATATTCAATCAATGCTTCAATTGGAACTCCTGCACTTCGCATACAGACAGCATGCTCTACCCAGTCAAGATCCGATTTCTGGTAGTTACGAATCCCACTTGCTGTTCTCGAAACTGGTGGGATTAAGCCAATACGCTCATAGTATCTAAGCGTATCTTGAGAAATGTTAAATTTCTCACTGACTTCTTTAATTGTCATACATAAAACACCTGCCTTCCACATAACATACTATAGCATCTGGAGTGAACTCCAAGTCAAGAAAAATATGCAAATTCAAGAATGCCTCGGTGTTCTAGATTTTTCTTAGAAAAAAAGAATGTGCCAAGGCACATTCTCACGCTAAGTGCATTGCATAACGCCAATGACGCTGCGCAACAACTGAATTATACAATATTCCAAAAACTTTTTTTCTTCTCTTCTACTGGCACAGGTTTCTTCTTACTGCGTACAATCTGCGCCCGCATACCTATGTTAGCAAACTCCTGGCAAAGTTTTGCCGCCTGCTCTTTGTTAAGACCATCTTTTACCGCAAATGGTGTCTGGGATAATTGGATTTTTCTGCTAAAATCGTATTTCCTTGCAAGCTGCACAAAGTCACTGCGCTGTCCAAAATATTCCATCACTCGTCCCAGTACGATTACCTGTCTTGATGGGAACTTTGGAATGTCGCATTCTTCCGGCATCGGCTGGATTTCATATTCAACCTGATAATAATCTAATGCTTCTTCAAAATATCCCGCACATTCCTCGTCCAGATTATCATAAAGTACCACCGGGACATTCGATACAATCCTGTCTGCATCCTCTTTTTCAATTCGTGTAAGAATCTGCAGGTATCTTGATATTTCAATATTATGGTTATTGCAATTTAACAGTTGAAGCTGATATGTTTTCATATGTGTCTCCTTAAAGAGCATAACTCATCTCATGCCATTCTTCATCGCCCCATACAGAAGCAGAGATACCTTCGTCTTTGTAGCCCATTTTTTTATACATTTCCACTTTCTGTTCAAGGCATGTCAATTTCAGCATCTTATGTCCGTTTGCCTGCTCACGCTTTACGTACTGGTTCATGATTTCTCTTGCAAGACCCTGCCTGCGGTATTCTGGCCGGACATCCAGCCCCAGAAGGAAAATATTCTTTCCTTCCGGATTATGTACGGTAATATCTGTGAAAAACTCATCACGAAATGCTTCTTCATCTGTTGCCAGTCCATTTAAAAAGCCTGCGATTGTTCCAGTCTCTTTGTCTACTGCAACAAGAAAAAGTTCCGGTGCATGTTCCACCCTTTCAAACATATCTTTTTTAGAACATGCCTCGTGTGGAGGAAAACAGATCTTCTCAATCTCTGCTATTTCCTCTGCTTCATTTGCCCTGACAAATCGAAATTCGAATCTGTCTAATACATTTGCCGCCATCTTTCTTTCCTCCTTATACTTTAATTACTGACACTATATGATGTTGAAGGGAAAAGCCCCCATTCAAGAATGCCTCATCTTTCTTAAAAATGCAGACCTTGTATCGTACCTGCTACAATCATCATACCTCCGGTCACAGCCAGTGCCAGGGCAAGTGCCAGCCAGATGAACTGTTGTTTACGTTTTTCTTTTGGAAATAATTCTTTTGGATAACCTTCCCGCCCAAGATGTAACACGTGATTGCCCAGATACAAAATTGCCAGTCCCACGCCGCCATCTATCATATAAATTCCCATAAATGCCGGTGAAAGCTGAGAAACCTGACTGGTTGCGGTATCCATTACAAAGTTCCACATTCCACTTCCATTCATTCCAAGTGCTCTTGCCATCAACTGCATCAAAAACTGCATCCCATAAAGCACCAGTACCGGAATGATATTATTGATTGCATGAAACATCACATTATAAAACATGTTATTCGTCTCATAGACAAGATATCCGAGTACAATTCCAAGGAGAAATGTTGGGAAAAATCGTATGATGCTTCCATGAAACAGACCAAACACTGCCGCTGTAACTATAATTGGAATCCATTTTCCGTGTGTCTGATTCCAAATAGAATTAAAAAATACACCACGAAACACTGCTTCTTCACAGATTGCCGGTGCAATTCCAACAACTATAATTGCTACTATCATGGAGGAACTTGTGAACATACTGCTTAATCCGATTGATGTTTCAGTAACCATCTCTGGGGCAATATACATTTCAATCATGGTCACAACAGAAATTGCCTGACTCGCACCAAGGTAAATCAGTATCGTCCCCATGACCTCTGTAAGCTTTGGCTTATGAATCGGAAACACCGACCGGAATTTTCCGCCAAACACTGCCACTGCTCCAACTGCTGTGCCCAGTAAAATCAATTCTCCGATCAAAGACCGTCCCATTCCTAACCATTGCGGCAGAAAGTCACTGAACACAAATACTTCCAGACCTGCCAGGATGATTACCAGTAATCCCTGCCAAAGTCTTAACTGCTTTTTCTCATTTTCCATATATTTCACCTTACCATCCAAGTCTGCTGTATTCTAGTTCTTCAACATGTCTGCATCAAATTTCTTTGGAAACGTTTGAATTTCTTCATGGATTCCAATGATATTCTCCATCCATATCATATTGTACCAGCGATGAAACTTGTATCCACATTTTTCAAATTCTCCTATCATACGATAGCCAAGATGTTCATGAAACTGTGCACTGTTCTTTGTCAGATACTCATCGTCTTCCTCGGGATATCCAATACATGCTTCCATATTTAAAATTCCCATTTCTTTCAGACAATGTTCCAATGCACTATGAAGTTTTTTTCCTATTCCCATACGTTTACAATTCTGATCTACATATATGGAGGTTTCCACCGCCCAGGCATAAGCTGCGCGCTCCTTAAATGGACTGACATATGCATACCCCACGATTTTTCCATCATGTTCTGCCACCAGATATGGATATTTTTCAAGTGTATGTGCAATTCTTTCACGAAATTCCTCTGGGGAGGGAATTTCATATTCAAATGTAATTGCAGTTTCCCTGACATATGGTGCATAAATCTCCAACAATTCTTCTGCATCATCTAATGCTGCAACACGAATCACGATCTCTTTTTTTAATGTACTCATACTGTAATCTGACTCAATACCTCCCCGATCGGTGCGGCAATCGTAAGTTCTGCACGAACTGATTTTGCAGTATCGCTCTTATTGATCACGACAAGATGTTTTCCTCTAAAATAATCTACAAATCCAGCTGCCGGATAAACGACCAGAGATGTTCCCCCTATGATCAGTGTGTCTGCCTGGCTGATCGCACGGATACTCTTGTCAATCATATTTTCATCCAGACTTTCCTCATAAAGTACGACATCCGGCTTGATCACTCCTCCACACTCACAATGTGAAACTCCTTTGCTGTTCTTTACATATGCTGCATCGTAGAATTTTCCGCATTTTTGACAGTAATTGCGATGAATGCTTCCATGGATCTCATATACATTCTTGCTTCCTGCTGCCTGATGAAGTCCGTCAATATTCTGTGTAATGATTGCTTTAAGTTTTCCTGCCTGCTCAAGTTCTGCCAGCTTTTTGTGCGCGGCATTCGGCTTCGCATCTAAAAACATCATCTTTTCTTTGTAAAATTCATAAAATCCTTCTGTATTGCGCATAAAGAAGGTATGACTGACGATCTGTTCCGGTGAATACTTATATTTCTGCTGATACAGGCCGTCCGCACTTCGAAAATCCGGAATATTGCTCTCTGTAGATACTCCTGCTCCTCCGAAAAAGACAATATTTTCACTGTCATCAATGATTTCCTGCAACTTTTCGATTTCTTTATTCACAAAATCATCTCCCTATTTTACATTTTCCATCCACTCAATGATCTGACCCAGATTCTCCAGACTGGCTGATGCATGTTCCAGTACCTCTTCCGGCACATCTACCATATCATGAATATAAATCGTTTCTCCACCGGCTGCGATTCCTGCCATGACTCCCGGCGTGCTGTCTTCAACTACCAGACACTCCTTCGGATCACGTCCGATTGCTTTTGCTGCATTCCAGAAAATATCCGGTTTGGGTTTACTTGCTTTTTGCGTGTCTCCATAGATAAATGCTGCAAAATATTCCGCTATCCCTGACATTTGAAGAACTTTTTCTCCACGCGACTGTCTTGTAGAAGTTGCAACTGCTGCCGGAATCTTCTTTTCTTCCAAATAGGAAAGGAGCTCCATAAGCCCCTTCTTTTTAGGAACTCCGTCCCGCGCAAGCATCTCCATAAAAATCTCATCTTTTCGCTGTCTTGCTTCTTCATAACGAAATTCTTTGCCAAATGTATCTTCAAATATTGCCCTGATAATCGCTGCCGTCTTTCCCCGGCACTGATTCAGAAGTTCTGTCGTAATGGAATACCCCATTTCTTCTCCGACTTGCTTCCACGCAATCGTATACAGCCTCTCTGTATCAAACAAAGTGCCATCCATGTCAAATATCACGCCTCGGATCATATTGTACGCCTCACTCTTCTATACGTTCTCTCATCATCAGTCATTTTTTGTCTATTCTTTATCCATGCTGTCTGACGATTTTTCTTTGCTTTCTCTTGTATAATCGGTAAAGAATCCAGTCAGTGCGTCCAGCGTCTTTAACAGTACCGGGATCTCACTCTCATCTAACTTGTCCACAATGGCCTGTGTCATCTGCTTATGATAATCTTCGTGATGATGATATGCATTTTCCCCTTTTTCCAGAAGACGCACATATACGACCCGTCGATCCTCTTTGCTGCGGAACCGGTCAACATAACCCTTTTTCACCAGACTATTCACAGCAGTCGTAAGTGATCCTACTGTAATATTCAGCTTCTTTGCAATGGTAGACATATTATTGCCCTCTCCAAGTCCGATTGCCTCTATGACGTGCATATCATTGTTGGTAATATCTTTAAATTCATCCGTAATAATTGCCTTACCTTCTACCTCCCAGATCTCATTGATCAGATTCACCAGGACATAGTTAATTGTTGCATATACATCACTCATTCGCACTGCTCCTTCATCCTTTACTTGCTTTTCATTATAGACGTTTTTTGTCAAAGAAGTCAACCTGCTCCTGCATTCCTTCTGAATTCTCTGACACTTGCATTTTACAGACAACTTTGCACTTATATATTTCAGATCCTGCTTACATCCGACGGAAGCGTTCATATCGGGAATCCACTAATTCTTGGATGTCTTTGTTTGTATATTCTTCCAGATACCCTTCGATATTTTTCTCCAGTTCATCTGCAATATCGCTCATCGTTTCTGCTGTAAAATGTTCTGGTTCTGCAAACACCTTCTCTACAATCCCCATTTCTTTTAAATCTGCTGCTGTCAGACGCATAACTTTTGCAGCTTGCGCAGCTTTCGTACTGTCCTTCCATAAAATGCTTGCAAAGCCTTCTGGTGAAAGAATGGAATAAATGGAATTCTCAAGCATCCATACCTGGTCTGAAACCGCCATTGCAAGTGCACCGCCGCTTCCACCTTCTCCGATAACAATACTAAGTATCGGGGTCCTAAGCGCTGACATCTCATACAGATTTCTTGCAATCGCCTCTCCCTGACCGCGCTCTTCTGCGGAAATTCCGCAAAATGCTCCCGGCGTATCTACGAAGCAAATGACCGGGCGGTGGAATTTTTCTGCCTGCTTCATAAGACGCAATGCCTTCCGGTAGCCTTCCGGTGACGGCATACCAAAATTGTGTCCGATATTCTCTTTTGTATTCTGTCCCTTCGCCTGGGCAATGACTGCCACTGTTCTTCCGTGAAAGGTTGCGATTCCTCCGACAATTGCCGGATCATCGGCAAAATACCGATCTCCATGCAGTTCTACAAAATCCTGGAACAAAGCTTCTATATAGTGACCTGCAACCGGGCGGTCATTTCTTCTGGAAATCTGTACACGGTCCCAGGCTTCCAGAGTTTTTGATCTGGTTTTTCTATTTTGAAATTCTTTTGTTGCTTTTTCGACTTTTTCATTTCCAGTCTGATGCATTTTCAGGATTTTTCCCAGCGTCTGCCGCATCTTCTGGCGTTCTACAATCTGGTCTACAAATCCATGTTCTTTTAAGAACTCGGATCTTTGGAATCCTTTCGGAAGTTTCTGACCGATCGTCTGCTCAATGACACGAGGACCTGCAAATCCAATCAGTGCTCCCGGCTCTGCCAGTATGATATCTCCAAGCATAGCAAAACTTGCCGTCACGCCACCGGTTGTTGGATCTGTCAGCACCGTAATATAAAGAAGTCCAGCGTCGCTGTGACGTTTCAGTGCAGCGGATGTCTTTGCCATCTGCATCAAAGACACGATTCCTTCCTGCATTCTTGCTCCGCCAGAGCATGTAAAGATGATAACCGGAAGCTTTTCTTCTGTCGCACGTTCTACCATTCTTGTAATTTTCTCACCTACGACTTCTCCCATACTCGCCATTAAAAAACGTCCGTCACAGACTCCAAGCGCTGTCTCAATTCCATGAATTGCAGCTTTTCCAGTCACCACTGCCTCATCTAATCCAGTTGTTTGTTTTAATGCTTCCACCTTTTCCGGATACCCTTTGTATCCAATCGGGTTCGTATTTTCAATTCCTCTGTCCCACTCTTCGAACGTATCCTCATCTGCAATTGACCGAATCCTCTCCGGTGCCGGCATGCGGAAATATCCATGACATTTCGGGCAAATATATCCGCCTGTTATAACGTCCTCTGTAATAATTGCTTTCTGACATTTGTTACATTTACACAGAAGTCCCTCCGGAACTTCCGGGCTTTGGTGTTTCCCACCGATATGCCCTTTTTTTCCGGAAGGACGTCTTGTTTTCTTAAACATATTATCTAACTTCATATGTCCACTCCTTATACTCTTTCACTCCACGGTTGTTGTATACCTTAATGCTTTATAGTATCTATGAAATTCACATTAAACTCTCCGGATTGATATACCGGGTTATTTAATAATTCATAGAGATAATCCACATTCGTGTCGATGCCCTCAATAATAACCTCTCCAAGTGCACTCTGCATTTTCTGGATTGCTTCATCCCGGTTCTTTGCCCAGACGATGAGCTTTGCAACCATGGAATCATAATATGGAGAAATGCTGCATCCACTGTAAATTGCGGAATCTACACGGATTCCTTTTCCTCCTGGCAAATGAAGATCTGTAATAGTTCCAGGCGATGGCCGGAATCCTTTTTCCGGATTTTCCGCATTGATCCGGCACTCAATGGCATGCCCATTGATTTCAATATCCTGTTGAGTAAATGACAGCTTCTGTCCATCTGCAATACGGATCTGTTCTTTGATCAAGTCAATTCCAGTCACCCACTCAGTTACTGGATGCTCCACCTGAATTCGGGTGTTCATCTCCATAAAGTAAAAGGCATCATTGTTCTCTAAAAGGAATTCAATGGTTCCGGCATTCACATAGCCTGCGGCTTTCGCAGCTTTTACTGCTGCCTCTCCCATCTTCTTTCGAAGCTTTGAAGACAACGCCGCTGACGGAGCCTCCTCGATCATTTTCTGATGATTTCTCTGAATAGAGCAGTCACGTTCTCCGAGATGCACTACATTTCCATAGGAATCTGCCAGAATCTGAAATTCGATATGTCTCGGCTCCTCCATAAAATGTTCAATATACATGGTATCATCGCCAAATGCCATCTGGCTTTCCTTCTGTGCGGTCTGAAAGCTTTGCGTGAATTCTTCTTCGGAATATGCCACACGCATGCCTTTTCCACCTCCGCCGAGGGCAGCTTTTATAATAACCGGGTAACCGATTTCCCGTGCAAGCAAAAGTCCGGTATGCACCTCACAGACTGGCTCCTTACTTCCTGGGATGACCGGAACACCTGCTGTTTCCATCGTATTTCTTGCTTCCTGCTTATTGCCAAGCTTTGCAATGACATTTGCCGGCGGTCCGATAAATGTAATTCCGCACTGCTCACACAGCTCTGCAAATTTACTGTTCTCTGACAAAAAGCCAAAACCTGGGTGAATGGCGTCTGCCCCACTCACCACCGTTGCACTGATAATATTCTCCATACTTAAATAACTCTGAGATGACGGTGCCGGTCCGATACAGACCGCTTCATCTGCAAGCTTTGTATGAAGGGCTTCTGCGTCTGCCTCTGAATATACTGCAACCGTCTCAATTCCCATTTCCCGGCACGCACGGATAATCCGAACTGCAATCTCACCACGGTTCGCAATCAAAATCTTCTTAATCACACAGATCACCTACCCTACTGCAAATGTCAGTACCGCGCTGACTACTTTTTTACCGTCCACTGTAGCGACAGCCTCTCCGACACCAATCGGTCCTTTTTTCCGGATAATTCTTGTTTCCAGACGAAGCTTGTCCCCCGGCACGACCTTTCCTTTGAATTTGCATTTATCAATTCCGCCAAAATATGCGACTTTTCCCTGATTCTCCGGCTCACTTAAAATCGCTACCGCACCTGCCTGCGCCAGTGCTTCCACGATCAGTACCCCCGGCATGACCGGCTCCTGTGGAAAATGTCCGGCAAAGAACTCTTCCCGATAGGAAACACATTTGTACGCCACTGCATACTCACCCGGCTCGTAATCTTCTACATAATCCAATAACAGGAACGGATGTCTGTGAGGTATGATTTCCTGAATCTGTTTAATATCCAAATGTTTCATGATAACCTCCTACGCAATTCTGAATAACGGCTGGCCGTACTCTACTGCCTGGCCATTCTTTACAAGAATCTCCGTGACTGTTCCATCAAAATCACTCTCGATTTCATTCATCAGCTTCATAGCCTCGATAATTGCAACCGACTGACCTTTTTTCACGGAATCGCCAACCTGAATAAATGGCTCTGCATCCTCTGCCGGAGCCGCGTAAAATGTTCCTACAAGCGGAGCTTTGACTACATTTCCAACAGGAGCTGCCTCAGATGTCCCGGTCTGTTTCTGTACTCCTTCTTCTAAATCTGTGGCTGCTTTAGAAGAAGCACCTGTAACTTCCACAGCTTCCGGTGTAACAGCCTGCATTGGCGCAGTCGTTCCCATCACCAGGTTCTCTTTCTTATTCAACTGCAATTTTATACCATTTTCTTCATATTTAAATCCAGTCAGGTCTGACTCAGAGACTTTATCAATCAGTTTCATCAACTGTTCTACGTCCATTTCCAGGTTCCCCCTTACGCTTCATACTTCTGAATTAAAATTGTTGCATTGTGTCCGCCAAATCCAAGTGAATTGCTCATGGCTGCCTTGATTTCTTTCTCTACCGGACTTCCAATTGCATAATTTAAGTCACATTCTTCATCGGCCTCTTTTGTTCCGACCGTCTGATGGATAAATCCATCTTCCATGCTTTTGACACAAGTAATAAATTCTACTCCGCCTGCTGCTCCAAGCAAGTGACCGATCATGGATTTCGTAGAGTTGATCACCACGTCTTTCGCTGCCTCGCCAAATGCTTTCTTAATGGCGCGTGTCTCGAACAGGTCATTGTGATGGGTACTTGTTCCATGGGCATTGATGTAATCTACCTGTGCCGGTGTAATCTGGGCCTCTTCCATGGCAAGCTCCATTGCCTTCGCTGCACCGCTTCCGTCTTCTGCCGGAGAAGTAATATGATAGGCATCCCCTGTACATCCGTAACCGGTCACTTCTGCGTAAATCTTTGCTCCACGCGCTTTTGCATGCTCCAGCTCTTCCAGCATTACAACTCCCGCACCTTCACCAAGTACGAATCCATCCCGGTCTTTATCAAATGGAATAGAGGCACGAAGTGGATCGGTAGAAGCAGAAAGTGCTGTCAGTGCTGTAAATCCGGCAATACCAAGTGGGCATACACAGCCTTCGGTTCCTCCTGCAAGCATCATATCTGCGTCACCATACTGGATTGTACGGAATGCATCACCAATACAGTTCGTTCCTGTGGCGCAGGCAGTTACGACATTGCTGCATTTTCCACGGAATCCTAACTGAATTGACACATTTCCCGCTGCCATATTGGAAATCATCAAAGGCACCATAAGCGGATTCACTCTTGCCGGTCCCTTGGTCAGAATTTTTTCATAGCTCTGCTCTGCTACCTGAAGACTTCCAATTCCGGAACCAATCATCACGCCAGCGCGAAATGGGTCTTCTTTTTCAATCTCCAGTCCAGAATCTTCATAAGCTTCTCTGGCTGCTGCAACCGCATATTGAGAAAATGCTTCCATACGTCTGGCTGCTTTTTTATCCATATGATCTCCCGGCACAAAGTCTTTGACTTCTGCTGCCAGTTTTACTTTATAATCTGTAGTATCGAACTTTGTGATCTCACCGATTCCAACCTTACCTTTGCGGATTCCGTCCCAGAATTCAGCTACACTATTTCCAATTGGAGTAATTGCACCAAGTCCGGTCACGACCACTCTTCTTTTTAAGACTTTATTATTTGCCATCTTTTTTGTACTCCTTCCCCTGCATCACTTTCTACATTACCATGCCGCCGTCTACATGCAGCACTTGTCCGGTAATATAAGAAGCATCTTCCGATGCGAGAAATGCAACTGCTTTTGCCACCTGCTCAGGCTCTCCAAATTTTCCAAGAGGAATCTGAGCAAGCGTAGCCTCTACAACCTTTTCCGGCAGGCTCTGCGTCATATCTGTATCGATAAATCCAGGAGCTACTGCATTCACAGTAATTCCTCTGGAGCCAAGCTCTTTTGCCACAGCTTTTGTAAGTCCGATGATTCCGGCCTTAGAAGCTGCATAATTGGCCTGTCCTGCATTTCCAGACACACCAACTACAGATGAAATATTCACGATGCGCCCGCTTCTTTGCTTTAACATCTGTCTGGATACTGCCTGGATCGTATGAAATGCACCTTTTAAATTCGTATCTAACACAGCGTCAAAATCTTCTTCTGACATCCGCATCAACAGACCATCTCTTGTAATACCTGCATTATTCACCAGCACATCCAGATGTCCGTATTCTGCGATCACATTTCCAATAAATTCTTTACATGCCACGTTGTCAGAAACATCACATTTATATATAGAAGCTTCTCCTCCATTTTGCTCAATTTCTGTCTTTAATTCCTGTGCTTTTTCCTCGCTGCCACAGTAATTGATCACAACATACATGCCCGCTTTTGCCAGCTCTCTTGCGATTGCCGCACCAATTCCACGGGAAGCTCCTGTCACAACTGCTACCTTTTTTTCCATTTTATTTATAACTCCTGTCATTTTCGCCTTGTTTCTATATGTTCTTTTCCAGATCTTCCCATGTTGCTACATTGCAGACCTTGACGCTTCGGTCAATCTTTTTCATAAATCCTGCCAAAGTCTTGCCCGGCCCGATTTCGATAAATGTATCAACTCCGTCTGCGATCATT
>OLNM01002015.1_pt1 | contig 13586 bp, 13 predicted proteins | sample 1672391 | NCBI WGS metagenome assembly OLNM01 (sample SAMEA3136680, study PRJEB25190) | human gut metagenome | reverse complement strand
GAGAGAAATACATCGGTGATGCAGAAGTGTGGAATCAGACAGAAGCTCATATCCGTCAGATGCTTGAAGAACTGAACATTCCATTTACAGAGGATGTTGGAGAAGCTGCATTCTACGGACCTAAGGTTGATATCAATGCCAAAAATGTATACGGAAAAGAAGATACAATGATCACGATCCAGTGGGATGCTCTTCTTGCTGAACAGTTTGATATGTACTACATCGATGAAAATGGTGAGAAACAGCGTCCATACATCATCCACCGTACATCCATGGGATGCTATGAGAGAACACTGGCATGGCTGATTGAGAAATATGCAGGTATGTTCCCGACTTGGCTCTGCCCAGAACAGGTTCGTGTAATTCCGATCTCTGAGAAATTCCACAACTATGCCGCCAAAGTGGAAGCACAGTTAAAAGAAAACGGAATCCGCTGCTCCGTTGACCAGCGTTCCGAGAAAATGGGCTACAAGATTCGTGAAGCACGTCTTGCAAGAGTTCCATATATGCTCATCGTCGGTGCCAAAGAGGAAGAAGAAGGCAAGGTTTCCGTAAGAAGCCGTTACCTCGGTGATGAAGGAATGAAAGACCTTGGTGATTTCCTTGCAGCGATCAAAGAAGAAATCAAGAATAAAACAATCCGCAAAATTGAAGTACAGGAAGAGAATAAATAATCTTCCCTTTCAGATAAGTACAGAAACTGTTATTTCTGTTAAAAACAGGGCTGTCGTCAATGAACTTTTGGTTCATACGACAGCCCTGTTTTATTATTCTTTCACTTTTTCCTCAAAATATCAGCATTTTAACCGAATCAAGTAAGTCCTCTGGGAGGTTGCAAAAAGCAATAATCAGTGAGGGATTTGCTTGTATCAGGAGGAATACCAGCTCCTTCTGATATCCAAAAGACAGAAAATAGTTTTACGAAAACGAATAAGTTTAGTTTTTTTACTTTTCACAATTAAATCAGGTAACTTACTTGCTTCGTTCAAATCAGACTATCTCCCGTATCATTCAGTTTTTTACAAAAATTGTCGTATTTTTGCCTGTCAGGAATCTCACAATCATTATCTCCATTTATGCGAAAATATTATGAAAATTTTCGCATAAATAAAACTTTCTTTTTGTGAAATTAATAAATTATTATAAATTCTTTTTTGTGCAACAGGGATAAATTATGCAAATATAACTAAAACTACTTGATTTTTTCTGAAAACGTGCTACGATAAACTTACAAAAACGATTTAGGAACGAAAAACAAAAAACACAAGTCAGGAGTCTGACCAGACTGAAAACTCAATATGGGGAAATATCAGGCAAAAACTGAAAATCAATCATTACAGGGAGGTAATAACATGATGAAGAGAAAAGCTATGGCAATCACATTAACAGCAGCTATGCTTGCAGGCCTTACAGCAGTTCCTGCATGGGCTGAAGATGCAGCAGCAGACGAAGGTAAAGTTTTAAACATTTATTGCTGGAATGAAGAATTCAAATCCCGTCTGACTGACCACTATCCCGGATATGAAGAAGTTGACGGAACTCATGGCAAGATTGGAGATGTGGATGTTGTATGGAACATCACTCCTTCTGATGACAATGCGTATCAGAATAATCTGGATGAGACTCTTCTGAAACAGGCCGATGCAGCAGCAGATGACAAAATCGACCTCTTCCTTGTAGAAGCAGACTATGCTTTGAAATATGTAAATACTGATTATACAATGTCTGTGGCAGATCTGGGAATCACAGATGAGGAAGTTGCAGACCAATATCAGTACACCAAAGATGTTATGACAGATTCTGATGGTAACTTAAAGGGTCTTTCCTGGCAAGGCTGCCCGGGTGCTATGATCTACAGAAGAGATATTGCAAAAGAAGTATTCGGAAGCGATGATCCGGCAGAGGTTCAGAAGAAAGTTGCAGACTGGGATACATTTAAGGCAACAGCTGAAGAGCTGAAGGAAAAAGGCTATCAGATGACTTCCACTGTAAATGATGCCTACCGTGTATTCTCTAATAATGTAACTTCCCCATGGGTTGTTGACGGAAAGATCACTGTTGATGACAATATCAAAAACTGGGTAGATATGTCCAAGGAAATGGTTGATGCCGGAGAAACAGCTACCTATGAATTGTGGAGTGATGACTGGAGCAAGGGCTTCTTCAAAGACAGCAATGTATTCTCATATTTCGGACCTGCATGGTTCATCGACTTCTCCATGAGTGCTGACCAGGATGGTTCAGTTGGTAAAGATGGCGGCTGGGCTGCAACAGAAGGACCACAGGGCTTCTACTGGGGCGGAACATGGATCACAGCAGCTACAGGCACAGACAATCCTACACTGGTTGCTGATATCATGAGAACGATGACAACTAACGTTGACGTTATGAAAGAAATCGTTACTGCTGATAATGACTTCGTAAACAATAAACCTGCCATGGAAGAAATGGCTAAAGATGAGAACTACGGCGATGCAGTTCTTGGTGGACAGAATCCTCTGGCTATGTTCTGTGCAGGCGCTGATAAGATTGATCTGAGTAACATGAGTATCTATGATCAGGGCTGCAACGAAGAATTCCAGAATGCCATGAAGAACTACTTCGAAGGCAACGCATCTTATGATGAAGCTCTCGACCTGTTCTATAAGGCAGTTGTAGAAAAATATCCGGAACTTTCCTATTAATCAAACATTGAAACCTGTGTGCCTGCCTGACCATCAGGCAGGCACACTTTGGATTACAGCAGACTATGGAGGAAGATAATGGCAAAGAATAATAACCATAAAGCGGTCAGCTATAACAAATGGGGATATATCTTCCTGATACCATTTGTAGTAGTATATCTCATATTCCAGCTCGTTCCGCTTATCAGTACAATTTATAACAGTTTCTTTGAAAATTACAGATCTGGATTAACGCAGATAGGACCGAATTTTGTGGGACTTGCCAATTATGCAAAGCTCTTTCAGGGTGGCGATATCTGGATTTATTTTAAAAACACAATGATCATGTGGGTAATGGGATTTATCCCACAGATCCTGGTTTCCCTGCTCCTGGCTGCCTGGTTCTCCAATCCAAGCCTCCGGCTTAAGGGACAGCGCTTCTTCAAAACAGTTATTTATCTGCCAAACCTGATCATGGCATCCGCCTTTGCAATGTTATTCTTTACCTTATTTGCAGACGGCGGTCCCATCAATGCAATGCTGATGCAGTCAGGAATACTGAAACAGGCATATTCCTTTTTCAGCCATGCCTGGAGTGCCAGAACCCTTGTTGCAGTCCTGAACTTCCTGATGTGGTTCGGAAATACAACTATTCTTCTTATGGCAGGTATGATGGGAATTGACTCCTCGCTTTACGAGGCAGCTGAAGTAGACGGTGCAACTTCCTCACAGATTTTCAGAAAGATCACTCTTCCACTCCTTCGTCCAATCCTGATCTATGTTATGATCACATCCCTGATCGGCGGCATGCAGATGTTCGATGTACCTCAGATCCTGACAAACGGAACCGGCGACCCCATGCGTTCCACTATGACACTGATCATGTTCCTGAACAAGCATCTGTTCAGCAAGAACTACGGAATGGGTGGTGCATTATCCGTATTCCTGTTCATTATCACAGGAGTGCTCAGCCTGATCGTATTCCGCTTTAACAAGATAAAAGACTGATGGAGGTGAGAAGAATGAATGAAAAAAACTCCAAAAATAAAAAAGGAATGAGCATGAAAGGTCAGCGTACTCTTGCCTATATCGTACTGATCATCATTTCCTTCTTCTGCCTGTTCTGGTTTTATGTACTGTTTATCAATGCCACCAGATCTAATGGCGCACTGAAAAAGGGATTCACAGCCATTCCCGGAGGACATCTCATTGAGAACTGGAAAAATCTTCTCGCAGGAACACTCCCTGTATGGAATGGTATGTTCAACAGTATTTTCATTGCTACCTGCTCCGCTGTTTTATGTACCTATTTTTCAACAATGACTGCTTACGCTATCCATGCATACAATTTTAAAGCAAAAAAATTTATGTTTACATTTATCCTTGCAGTCATGATGATCCCAACTCAGGTAACTGCTCTTGGATTCCTTCAGCTGTTGGGAAAAATAGGTCTGGACGACTCCTTTGTCCCACTGATCGTTCCAAGTATTGCTGCTCCTGTTACTTTCTTCTATATGAAACAGTACATGGAAAGCAACCTTCCTCTGGAGCTTGTGGAAGCAGCACGTATTGACGGTTCCGGTGAATTTAATACCTTTAACAAAATCGTATTCCCGCTTATGAAACCGGCTATCGCTGTGCAGGCAATTTTTACCTTTGTACAGAGCTGGAATAATTACTTCATTCCGGCGCTGGTCCTTCACTCAGATAAAAAGAAAACACTTCCTGTACTGATCGCACAGCTTCGAAGTGCAGACTTCCTGAAGTTTGACATGGGACAGGTGTATGTAATGATCGCCTTTTCCATCTTCCCGGTCATCATTGTCTACATTCTTCTTTCCAGATTCATTGTAGAAGGTGTTTCCGCAGGTGCGGTTAAGGGTTAGATGCTGATACAACAAAAGCTGTCTGTTCCGGATGCAAATACATCCGGAATCCAGACAGCTTTTTTAATTATTTGCAGTACTGTTCTGTAATGATGTTACTATTTACAGCTCAGAGTTTTATTTTCTTAGATCTCAGCCAGTTTCAGCAGATCCGGGATCTTGGATTCCCATCCAAGTGCCATGATATGTACACCCTGACAGTATGGCTTGCACTCTTTGATAATACGTGCAGCGATCTCAACACCTGTGATACCTGCTTTTGTCTTTTCTTTATCTGCTTTCAGTTCCTCAAGCATTTTTTCCTGCACGAGCTCCTCCTGCGCCACGGCACGCATCGGCACCGCCGTTACCGCAAGGCACACTGCCGCCGCAATGCTTATCCATTTCTTCCAATTCATATTACCCCTCCTTCATGCGCTTTTGCGGACTACGGCAAAGCCCCCATATCATCCGCAAAAATTTCACTTGTGATTATAATCACATGGTATCATATCTGCTTTTTCTCCGCAAGGAAAAATAAGGTAAATTTTTCTTTTTGGAGAAAATAGACAAAACCAAGGGTGCGCCCAAATGGGAAAAGCGACTGAGGCGGAAATATTCGCCCCTTTGCCGGAATACACTTAAAAAAGGGGGGATTTTTATGGAAAAAGCACCTTGCCGCAGTATTTTCAAAAACGGAACAGACCGCACCACGCAGGCAGAGGTTACACGAATCTGGGCAGTTCTCATCAATCAGGCAGAAAAGGCAAGCACCATCCTCGCGAGGGAAAACGCATAGCATGAAAAGGGAAAGAGCCGCCATTTACTGCCGCCTATCGGAGGAGGACAAGGGCAAGGGCTCCACCGAAAACGACAGCAACAGCATACAAAACCAACGCGCCCTGCTGACGGAATATGCCCATTCCCACGGCTGGGAAATCTACGAAATCTACATTGATGATGACTACAGCGGCGCAGACCGCAGCCGCCCTGCCTTCAAGCGCATGCTGCACGCCGCCGAGGAGAAAAGGTTTGACATCATCCTCTGCAAAACACAATCCCGTTTCAGCAGGGAATTAGAGGTGGTGGAACGATACATCAACCGCCTATTTCCGCAATGGGGCATCCGCTTTCTGAGTTTGGTGGACAATGCCGATTCCGCAAACGAGGATAATCTGCTTCTGCGGCAAATCAACGGCATTATGGATGAGCATTATCTGGCGGAGCTATCCAAAAATATCCGCAGTGTGCTGACGCACCGCAGAAAAAACGGCTTTCACATCGGCTCCTTTGCGCTCTATGGCTACAGAAAGAATCCCGACCGAAGGGGACATCTGCTGATTGACGAGGAGGCGGCGGCGGTGGTGCGTGAGGTTTTCACGCTTTTCTCGCAGGGCTACGGCAAAACCGCCATCGCGCGTATGCTCAACGAAAGAGGGATTCCAAATCCAACGGAATATAAACGCTTACAGGGGATTCGCTATCGACAGCCGAAGGGCAAGGGCAGTACGCTCTGGAAATATTTCGCTATCTCCAATATGCTGACAAATGAAATCTACATCGGCAACATGGTGCAGGGAAAATACGGCAGTGTTTCCTACAAAACCAAGCAAAACAAGCCGCGCCCCAAGGAAGAATGGATACGGACAGAGGGGACGCACGAGCCGATTATCGAACAGGAATTATGGGAGCGCGTACAGAAAATGCTTGCCGAAAGGGCAAAGCCCTTTCCATCCGGAACAATCGGGCTGTTTGCGCGTAAGGCGCGCTGTGCGGAGTGCGGCTACACGCTGCGTTCCTCGAAAACCAAGGGGAACTATTATCTGCAATGCCCCAATCATCACATTTCCAAGGAGAGCTGCAGGGGGGCGTTTATTTCTGTGGAGCGGCTGGAGCGGATGGTTTTGCAGGAATTACATAAGATTTCCGATGCCTATCTGAATTGGGAGGAGCTGGAACGACAGCTTGATTTTTGCAGTCATTTAAAGGAGCAGAGGGCTTCTTTGCAGAAAAGCATCCACACCCATGAGAAAAAAATTGAGGAAGCTCATCAGGCAGTGCGGGAGCTGTATCCGGATAAGGTGCGCGGTGTTCTCTCCGAAGCGGAATATCTCGATTTATCGAAGCATTTTTCAGCGGAACTACAGCAGCAGGAGCGGCTGATTGCGGACGCAGAGCGGAAAATCATCGACCTTGACGCACGCATTGCCGCAGGGGATAACCGCCGCGCCATCATTGAAAAATACATCAACCCGACGCACCTGACAAGGGAAATGGTCGAAATTCTGATTGATTCTATTTCTGTCGGCAGACGGATTGCAGGGACAAGGGAGGTTCCCATCACCATATACTGGCGCTTCTGAAAATGGGCGAAAGCAGTGCCGCCCGAAAATTTTGTAGCAAATCTGACAAAATCTGTAAAACACTATTCCGTTTTGTCTTTTTATATGTTAGAATGTATTCACGATATTATTTTTGAATACAAATATAAAGGAGGTACTATTATGGTCTATATCGAATCCCCCAGCACAAATCCTGCTTTTAATCTGGCTCTGGAGCAATATGTTTTCGACCGAATGGACAGAAGTCAGGAATACTTCATGCTTTGGCAGAACGATAACACCGTTGTCATCGGTAAAAATCAGAACGCCTTTGCAGAGGTCAATCAAAAGGTTGCCGATGCAAAGCATATCTCCGTTGTCCGTCGACTTTCCGGAGGCGGTGCCGTATATCATGATTTGGGGAATCTGAACTTCACATTTATTCTCGATGCAAAGGATGCAACCGATCTGGATATTCGTCTGTTCTGTCAGCCGATTGCAGAGCTGCTGCGTTCTCTCAATGTGCCTGCTGAGGTCAATGGCAGAAACGATATCAGCATTGAAGGGAAAAAATTCTCCGGCAATTCCCAGTATCTGAAGCAGGGCCGTATCATGCACCACGGCACGCTGATGTTTCATTCAGACCTTTCCGTTGTTGCGGATGTACTGAATGTTTCCGCAGATAAATTCCAGTCAAAGGCTGCAAAATCCGTAAAAGCAAGAGTAACAAATATTGCGCCTTATCTGCCTGAGGGCTTTACGCTGGCACAATTCAAGGCGCTTCTCTTAAAATACATTCTGAAAGAAGAAAATGTTCAGCCCTATGTATTCTCCGCAGAGGAGCTGGCTGAAATCGAAAAAATCAAAAAGGAACGCTATGATAAGTGGGAATGGAATTACGGCTTTTCTCCCTCCTACAGCGTAGAAAAGAGCCGCCGCTTTGAGGGCTGCGGAAAAATCGAAGTACACATGAATACGGAGGACGGCAGCATTACCGATTTGCAGTTCTTCGGCGATTTCTTCGGCGTAAAGGACTCTGCCGACCTTGCCAAGGCTTTGATTGGCACGAAGCTGGAGCGGCAGGCTCTGGAAAGCCGCCTTGCCGATTTCGATATCGCACAGTATTTCCATGGACTGGAGAAGAATGATTTTCTCAATCTTCTGCTGCAAAGTGAATAACAACGAAAGAATAACAATAAAAGGCTGCCTTTTACAGGCGGCTTTTTTCAATATCTGAAAAATTTTACAAAAAGAAAATGCCCCGACCGATACGAAATCAGCCGAGGCATCTTCTTTTATTATAGTTATATGTCTAAAGTAACAACTTAAAAGGGATGCGGCTATGGGCTCAGCACAGCCGCAAAAAAAGAGTTATGAAGGAGATTTTGTCTTGCTAAATCCTGCTCCCTCTTTAGAGGGGAGGGGCGGCTGCAAATCCGACTCCACAGCCGCTGTGTATCTCAAAAGTGAACACTTATGTTCATCAAGCTTTTGTTTATCCTTTATCTTTTGTATTTATACTGTTGATTTTTATTTATTGGGAATATGAATTGCTCTTTTCTCTGCTGCCAGAGCCGCTTCTCTCACCGCTTCGGTTACGGTAGGATGTGCATGGATTGCCGCAATAATATCCTCTACGGTCGCTTCCATACCGATGGCCAGCGCACATTCGCCAATCAGATCTGTTGCTCTGGGACCAAGAACATGTACCCCCAGAACCTCTTTATATTCTGTCCCGATGATGAATTTGATGCTGCCTACGCCGCCGTTCATAATCAGAGATTTGCCGTTTGCCATCAGAGGGAATTTGCCTACCTGATATGCAATGCCCATTTCCTTGGCTTTTTCTTCTGTCAGCCCAACGCCTGCAAATTCGGGGTCCGTATATACACAGGAGGGGTTGGTTGCACCATTGTAAACCGCATTTTCTCCCAGTGCATTTTCCGCTGCCACTTCACCCTGTGCAGATGCAACGTGCGCCAGCATAACCTTGCCCAGACAGTCACCGATGGCATATACATTGGGTACATTTGTTTCCATTTTATCGTTGACTGTGATACGACCTCTGTCATTCGCAATGCCTGCCGCATCTAAATTCAAGGCTTCTGTGTCCGTTCTTCTGCCGACAGCAACCAGTACCTTTTCTGCTTCAAAGGGCTGCACCTTGCCGCCAATTTCCACATTCACCTTTGCGCCGACTGCCGCCGCTTCTACAGACTGCACCTTTGCGTCTGTCATAATCTTTACGCCTTTTGCCTCCATCAGCTTGCGCAGCTGTGCTGTCAGCTCGCCATCCATCATGGGCAGCAGCTTAGGTGCGGCTTCTACCACCGTTACCTCTGTACCGAATTTGGAGTACGCAGTTGCCAGTTCGATACCGATTACGCCACCGCCAATGACCAGAAGGCTTTTGGGAATTTCTTCAAAAGACAAAGCGCCTGTCGAATCTACGCAGTTTGCATTTTCCTTTACCCCGGGAATGGGAGGCACCGCGGGGACGGAGCCTGCTGCGATGATGATTTTATCAAATGTCATGTTTTCCTTTGTACCGTCCTTTTTCAGGACAGCCAGAGTATCCTTGGATGCGAAGGATGCTGTTCCCTCCACAACCTGAATCTTATTTGCCTTCATCAGACCGGTCACACCGCCTACCAGCTGTGCGGTAATGGCATTTTTCTTTGCCTGCACCTGTTTCCAGTCTACATTTTTCACTTCAATATGGATGCCATATTCCGCCATTTCCTTTGCTTCTGTCAGCGCCTCTGCCGCATGCAGGATTGCCTTTGTGGGAATACAGCCGACATTCAAGCAGGTGCCGCCCAATTTATTCTTTTCAATCAGCGTTACCTTGCCGCCCAGCTGTGCCGCTCTGATTGCCGCAACATAACCGCCGGGGCCGCCGCCGATGACTGCTACTTTTGTTTCGCCGGCAGGCTTTTTCTCTGCCGCGGGAGCGGCTGCCTGTACGGGTGCTGCCTGTGCGGGTGCTGCTCCAACCTGCTCGCCTGCTTCGCCGATATATGCCAGGAGCCCCTTTACGGGTACATCCTCGCCTTCCTGTGCCACGATTTTAATCAGTGTGCCTTCTGCTTCTGCTGTCACCTCACTGGTCAGCTTATCTGTTGTAATTTCCAGCAGAACATCGCCAACCTTTACGGCATCGCCTTCCTGCTTCACCCATTTGGAAACCGTGCCTTCTTCCATTGTCAGCCCAAGCTGAGGCATTTTAACCTCTACTGCCATAGTCTATTCCTCCTGTCTATTCAGGTTCCTTTTCTTGATTTCTGTCTTCTTTTTCTTCCGATGTTACAGCAGAATCTGCATGGGATGCTCCATCAGATCCCGGATAGCCAGCTCAAATTTTGCTGCTGTCGCACCGTCAATCAATCTATGGTCGAATGTAAAGGAAATGCGCATGAACTGTCTCTTTGTGATGTTGCCTTCTGCATCCTTGACGACCTCTTCGCATCGGATCAGGTAGGAGTAGCGCAGGCGCACCTCCGTACCGGGACTCAGGCGGTAGTATTTCTTGGGCGGGACCTCCATGAAGTCGTCGCGTTCGATATAGATCTCGCGCGAGAAAGGCACCTGGCGCGTGCCGGCGCTTTCGTCTTCGGGATTATTGATTGCCGTGAAAAGCTCGGTTTTGCCTTCGGGGTAGTTGGTGATGACGACTTTCAGCGGGTTGAGTACCGCCATGCGGCGTTCGGCGACCTTGTTCAGGTCTTCGCGCACGCAGAACTCCAGCTTGCCCAGGTCGATCACGTTGTCGCGCTTGGCCACGCCGACCATTTCGGCGAAGTTGCGCACCGAAGCCGGCGTATAACCCTTGCGGCGCAGGGCGCAGATGGTCGGCATGCGGGGGTCGTCCCAGCCGTCCACGATGTGCTTCTCCACCAGTTCGCGCAGCTTGCGCTTCTACATCATCGTGTAGGTGAGGTTCAGCCGGGCGAATTCGTACTGGTGCGAAGGGTAGATCTCCAGCGCCTGGATGAACCAGTCGTAGAGCGGACGGTGCACGTCGAATTCGAGGGTGCAGATCGAGTGGGTGATCCGTTCGATCGAATCGCACTGGCCATGCGCATAGTCGTACATCGGATAGATGCACCATTTGTTACCCGTGCGGTGATGCTCGGCGTGCAGGATGCGGTACATGATCGGGTCGCGGAACAGCATGTTCGGGTGCGCCATGTCGATTTTGGCTCGCAACACCTTCTCGCCGTCGGCGAACTCGCCCTTTTTCATCCGCTCGAACAGGTCGAGGTTTTCCTCGACCGAGCGGTTGCGCCAGGGCGACTCCTTGCCGGGCTCGGATACCGTGCCGCGCGTGAGGCGGATCTCTTCCTGCGTCTGGTCATCGACATAGGCCAAGCCTTTCTTGATCAGGACGACGGCCCAGTCGTAGAGCTGGTCGAAATAGTCCGACGCATAGCGTTCCAACGCCCAGTCGAAACCCAGCCACCGGATGTCGCGCTTGATCGAATCCACGTACTCCACGTCCTCCTTCACCGGGTTGGTGTCGTCGAAACGCAGGTTGCACTTGCCGCCGTATTTCTTGGCCAGGCCGAAGTTGATGCAGATGCTCTTGGCGTGGCCGATATGCAGGTAGCCGTTGGGTTCGGGCGGGAAACGGGTCTGTACGCGCGTGTCGCCCTTGGCGATAGACTCCTGAATGATCTCTTCGAGAAAGTTCGCGGCTTTCTCCTTGGTATTGGTGTCGTTGGTTGCGATTGCCATAGCAGGTATATTTTTTACAAAATTACAACTTTTTTCCGCCTTTGCGCCTATTTCTTGGGACGGTAAACGGTTTTTTGCAGATTGACCGATACTTTCAGGATCTGCTGCAGGCCCAGGCCCACGCCGTCGTAATGGAAATAGAATCCGGCCGAAACGCCCACCGTGTTGTTGAAGAAGCGGCGGTTGTAGGTGACGGCCGTCTGGTTGTAGATCTTCTTGGGGGGGCCGTCGAAAGGCGTGCCGGCATACAGTCCGTAGCCGTAGATGTCCCAGAAGGGGAGCATGTTCTCGCCGACGTAGAGTTCGTTGAGCAGACAGACACCCCAGCGGCTTACCGACAGGGCGAGGCGCCCGCCTTTGGGCGCTTTCCAGCCCTCTTCGGTGCGGCGGTCGCGCTGCAGGCTTTGCAGGTAGCCCAGCCGGGCATCGAAGGTGTAGGCTCCTTCGTAGCGGTAGCCGACGTAGGGATTGAGCAGGATATGATCCACGACCCCTTCGTCCAACTCCGTATTGTCGGTTTTGGCGTAGTGGAGCAGGGTCATGACATAGCCGCCGTACCAGTGGCGTCCCTTGTATTCGCCGCCCGAGAGGATGCGGAACTTCTCGCGCGTCTGGTACGAGCGCATTCCCTCCCAGTCGAGGGCGAACTCGATGAAGGAGCCCGTTTGGGATTTATAGTGGGCGGCCAGGCCCTGGATGCGATTATTATAGAACGAGTAGGCACTGCCCAGGAAGAACGGATCGTATCGGGCCAGCAGCAGGGAGCGCGGGAAAATACCGGCTACGGCCTGTGCCGTCTTCGAGTTGAACTGGTAGTAGATCTGGGGGTCCACTTTACTCAAGAACTTGTGTTCCTTGTCGCCGAAGTCTTGCAACAGATCGACGGCTACCACCAGCTGGTTTTTTTCGGACCAGATAACACCCGCTTTCGGGGTCAGGCGCATACTGAAGAACGTGTGCGAATCGTCGATGTTGCAGTCCGAGTGTTCGCGGTTGTCGAACCGGGTGTCGAAGTCGGCTCCGATGAAAACCTCCTGGGCCGAGGCGCCGGCGGCAGCCAGCAGAAGTGTCAGGATAAGTGCGATTTGCTTCATAGGCGATCGTAGTCGTTTGTCGCACGTTCCGTCCGGTTGCCGGTCCGCCGGGCGGAGCCGTCTGCGGAACGGGACGCTTTTGCGTGTATTCAGGTCGCCAAAGTTAGCTAAAATATTCGGATTTGCTTACTTTTGCCGTGAAAACAGGGAAGTTGTAACGATGAGAAAGATTACCAACGAAGAGCTGGGGCGTCCCTCTGCCGGGGAGTTCGCCCGTATGGAGAAAATGCCGGTGGCGGTCGTGCTGGACAACGTGCGCTCGATGCAGAACGTCGGGGCCTTTTTCCGCACGGCGGACGCCTTTGCCGTCGAACGCATCGCCTTGTGCGGCATCACCGCCACCCCGCCCAACCGGGAGATCCACAAGACGGCGCTCGGAGCCGAGCTGACCGTTGCGTGGGACTATTTCGCCGCGACGACCGACTGCATCGCTGCGCTGCGTGCGCAGGGGTATCTCATTTACGTCGTGGAGCAGGTCGAAGGAGCCGTCATGCTGGATGAATTCCGGCCTCGACCGGGGCAGAAATACGCCCTGGTGTTCGGTAACGAGGTGGACGGCGTGGCGCAGGAGGTCGTGGATGCGGCAGACGGGGCAATCGAGATTCCGCAGGCCGGAACCAAACATTCGGTGAACGTTTCGGTGGCTGGAGGAGTCGTTTTGTGGAACTTTTTTTGGCAAATCCGGCCAAAGCGCTAAATTTGCCCCGGTTTACCGGAGGGAAAAGGAGGAATATCCGGAGGTTTCCCGATTCGAAAATTGAAAATATATAATGCTATGTCAGTAGAGAGTACAGTGAGGGCGGTCACGACGTATCGTCTGTGGGAGATGAAGCAGCGCCGGGAGAAGATCGCCATGCTGACTTCGTACGATTATTCGATGGCCCGGATCGTCGATGCCGCCGGCGT
>OLNM01002012.1_pt1 | contig 13603 bp, 10 predicted proteins | sample 1672391 | NCBI WGS metagenome assembly OLNM01 (sample SAMEA3136680, study PRJEB25190) | human gut metagenome | reverse complement strand
CGTATCTCTTCTACAGGGTTCCACGGAGATTCCGACATCCTGCCCCAGCTGATTATGGATCGCGGATACCTGTGTCTTGCTCGTAGCAATCGTCACCGTCGCTTCGGTATCCACCTTCTTGATTTGGTGATAGACACGCTGCACCATGGACTCGTAGGAGCCGTCTTCCTGTTTGAATATTTTGATAAACTGTTTGCTTCTGACATCGTTGGATAGGGGCCATAAGCGTTTGCCGGAGCCGCCCGACAGTAATATGATATTCATAATATCTTTTCTCCCATACCTTCCATCTCTATTTGTTCTTTCTGCACAGGTATCTCTACATCTATTCTTATAATTGTTCTTCTTTTAAATTACTCTTATCGTTCCGCTCTCATCGGATTATTCAGGAAATCTTCGTACGCAAGCCGGATACCGTCCTCCAACTCAGTCATGTAATGCCAGCCAAGTTTCTCTGCCTTGCTGACATCCAAAAGTTTCCTGGGGGTACCGTTCGGTTTCGTCGTATCCCACTTAATCTCTCCGGTGTATCCGACTACTTTCGCCACAAGCTCGGTCAGTTCCTTGATTGTCAGTTCCTTGCCGGTGCCGGCATTCACGGTCTCATTGCCACTGTAATTGTTCATCAGGAATACGCATAGATTGGCGAGATCATCCACATACAGAAACTCACGCAGCGGAGAACCATCTCCCCAACAGGTCACCTCTGTCTTACCCTCTACTTTTGCCTCATGGAAACGACGAATCAGTGCCGGCAATACGTGGGAATGGGTCGGATGATAGTTGTCATTCGGGCCGTACAGATTCGTCGGCATGACAGAGATGTAATCTGTGCCGTACTGCTTATTCAGGAATTCACAATACTTCAGTCCTGAGATCTTTGCCAGGGCATACGCTTCGTTCGTCTTCTCCAGTTCAGAGGTCAGCAGGCAGTCTTCCTTCATCGGCTGCGGTGCCATACGGGGATAGATACAGCTGCTGCCCAGAAACATCAGCTTCTTGCAGTTGTTCTGCCATGCCGCATGGATCACATTCATCTCCAGGATCATGTTTTCATACATGAAATCCGCCAGTGCTTCGCTGTTCGCCATGATGCCGCCTACCTTCGCTGCTGCCAGGAATACATAATCCGGCTTTTCCTTTGCGAAAAATTCCTCTACCGCATCCTGTCTGCACAGATCCAGTTCCTTATGGCTGCGGGTGATGATATTGGTATATCCGTTTCTCTGGAGTGCTCTACAAATAGCACTTCCTACCATACCCTTGTGGCCGGCTACATATATTTTTGCGTCTTTTTCCATGATATTACGGTACTTCCTCTCTTTATTTCTCCTGTTATTCCGCGGTTTCCTTCAACACTACCGCTTCAGCCTTTGCCAGCTTCAGATCGTGCTCTGCCATCAGACGGCACAGTTCCTCGTAGCTGGTTCTCTGGGGATTCCATCCCAGCACCGTGCGGGCCTTCATCGGATCTCCCCACAGATTGACCACATCCGTGGGACGGTAAAAGGCCTCGCTGACCTCCACCACCACCTTGCCGTTGGCCTTGTTGATCCCTTTTTCATGGATACCGCTGCCCTGCCATTCCAGTTCGATTCCCACATAATGGAATGCCAGTGTGGTAAATTCTCTTACGGTATGCTGTACGCCGGTGGCAATAACGAAGTCCTCCGGCTTGTCATGCTGCAGCATCAGCCACATGCATTCCACATAGTCCTTCGCATAGCCCCAGTCTCTCTTGGAATCCAGATTGCCCAGATAGAGTTTATCCTGGATACCGCAGGCGATTCTGCCGGCTGCAAGTGTGATCTTACGGGTAACGAAAGTCTCTCCCCGGCGCTCGGATTCATGGTTGAACAGAATGCCGTTGACTGCGAACATATTATACGCTTCTCTGTATTCCTTCACGATCCAGAAGCCGTACTGTTTTGCCACCGCATAGGGGCTGTAGGGATGGAACGGGGTGTTCTCATTCTGCGGCACTTCTTCCACTCGGCCATAGAGTTCGGATGTGGATGCCTGATAAATACGGCAGGTCTCGGCCAGTCCCACCATACGCACAGCCTCCAGAATCCGCAGCACGCCGATCGCGTCCACGTCGCCGGAATACTCCGGTACGTCAAAAGAAACCTGTACATGGGACTGTGCAGCCAGGTTATAGATTTCATCCGGCTGTACAATGCTGATGATACGGATCAGGGAAGAGGAATCGGAAAGATCCCCGTCATGTAAGGTAATCGCATTCTTTGCGATCAGATGGTCAATTCTTGCTGTATTCGAAATGGAAGCGCGTCTGGTAATGCCGTGCACCTCATAGCCTTTTTCCAGCAGAAACTCTGCCAGATAAGAGCCGTCCTGTCCGGTAATTCCTGTAATTAACGCTTTTTTCATTTTCTGTCCTCGTCTTTCTCTTCAGCTGCTTACGGCTGAAATACAATAGCGTGGGCGCAGGCATCTGCCTTATCCTGTCCACAGAATACACCGGCGATCGCCAGTCCGAAGGGGATGGAAGTCCCCATTCCGCGGGAAGTGATCACGTTACCGTCCACTTCCACGGGGCCTGCAGTCACAGCCGCACCTTCCAGATGATCCTCGAAGCAGGGATAGGCGCATGCTCTCTTTCCCTTCAGGATTCCTCTGTGTCCGAAGATACTGGGAGCCGCACAGATTGCCGCAATGTATTTTCCCGATGCATAAAAAGCATCGATCTGCTGCATCAGGGGCTCACAGGCCTCCAGATTCTTCGTTCCCTGTCCGCCACCGGGCAATACCAGACAATCATATTCCTCAAAATTCACCTGGGACAATGTCATATCCGCAGTCACCGGAATCTTATGTGATCCCATCACCTGTTTTTCTTCCGTAATGGACACCATATCAATGGTCAGTCCACATCTGCGGCAGATATCCACTACCGTCAGACCTTCTATTTCCTCAAACCCATTTGCCAGAAAAATCGCTATCTTACTCATGGTTTTCCCTCGCTTTCCGTTTTGTTTTCTGTCTCATTTGCAAGTCATATACTCTGACTTTGCACAGTTATGATTAGTATACACAATTTGGAAGCGTAATTCAATTCCCATGGGCAGATATTTGCAGATTTCACTGTATTTTCAAGGAAAATCATGTTATACTAAAGAAGTGTTTTTAAGTCTTAATTACAGAAGCGAGGCATTAATACTATGGAAATCGAGCGAAAGTTTACCCTGAAATCCTTACCCGACAATCTGGAAAGCTATCCTTCTCATCATATCGAGCAGGTGTATTTGAATTATAATCCCGTGGTCAGAGCCAGAAAACAGGATGATGAATATTATCTCACTTACAAAGGCAGCGGCATGATGGCCAGAGACGAGAGCAATCTTCCGCTGAACGAGGAATCCTATTACCATCTACGGGAAAAAGCCGACGGCAGTGTGATCTCCAAAAGACGCTATCTGATCCCTCTGGAGCATCCCGGATTCAAAGAAGGCTTTCCCACTCCTCCGGCGGATTATTCCCTGACCATCGAGCTGGATGTTTTTGATGCCCCCTTCGCCCCTCTGATCATGGCAGAAGTGGAGTTTGGAAGCAAAGAAGCAGCAGAGGCTTTCGTCCCTCCCGCATGGTTTGACAAAGATGTCACCTACTGCAAGGAATACCACAATTCCTATCTGGCTCTGGAGCTGCATCACGCTCCGGAAAATTCCTAAAATGTAACTGCAGTCATTCAAAATGCACGGTAATTCCCCATCGGGAATCCCGTGCATTTTATTTTTTCTGTCTATACCACTGTAAAACAGCGGATACTTTCTTTCAACTGTCCCACTGCACCGGTCAGATCATCCACCGCATAGGAAATATCCTTCATCTCCTGCTGTAATCCCCGGTTGTTGTTCTTTACCACCGCCAGCTTTTCCGTACTGTCCTCCACGGTTGCTTCCATCTGTGAGTTAGCACTATTGACATTCTGCAGTACCGACAACAGTTCATCGATCTTCTGTCGGAATTCATTCATCATCTCATCCACATGATCCGCAGCCTCATGATAATTTGTGCCCGTATCCTCCAGAGCATCGTAATCTCTCATGACTCTGGTATTCATAAAATCCAAAAGTTTTGTAGCATTTTCGGAAAGTTCTTCCACGCTTTCCACTACCCGGTTACTTATCTCCTGGATATTATTGGCTGACTCTCTGGAGCTGTCTGCGAGCTTGCGGATCTCCTCCGCCACGACTGCGAATCCCCGGCCTGCTTCTCCTGCTCTGGCAGCCTCGATAGACGCATTCAGTGCCAGCAGATTCGTTGTTCCAGCAATTCCCAGGATTTCTTCCGTCAGTTCCGTGATCTTGTGGATCTGCCTGCTGTTGGCGATGGACTCCGTCATTGCCGTGTCGATCTCCTTCATCACCTGGGTTGCCTCCTGCTTACTCGCCACCGCCGTTGCCTTCATTTTTCCGGCCCTATCCTTGATATCCGCCGCATAATTGCGTCCATCCTGTGCCACCTCCAGCATGTTCTCCACCGTGGTATCCAGCACCCCGGTATCCTGTTGCACCCCTCCGATAGCCTCCGTGACAGACTGCATGCCACCAGCCATCACTCCCAGCTTCTGGGTGGTGTCCTCCGCGGTGGCATTTACCTTTTCCACATTGGAGATAATACCGGTCTGTTTTTCCTCCATATGTCCGCAGCTCTCGGTAATCGCCCTTATGATGGTCTGCATCTGCGCTACCAGATCATTGATGGCCATGGATAATCTGCCGACTTCATCCCCCGATTTCACCCGGATCCGTCTGGTAATGTCACCTCTGTTATTGCGAATGCCTTCCACCAGTTCATCCACCTGCCTCGTAGCATATTTCACCGGACCGATGACCCAGATCCGCAATCCCAGCATGATCACCACGACTACTGCAAGCAGTACCAGACTTGCCACCGCCACGATCATGGGCACTCTGGCCGCACTCTGCTCCATCTGTCCCTGTGCCTGTGCCATCTGCTCTCCGGTGATCTCCAGCATCTGATTCATATAGCTTTCAATATGTTCATTGAACATCGGCAGATTCGATGTGGCAGACACATAGGCCTGCGTCTTATTCTCTGCACTGGTGACCAGCAGACTCTCCACGGTCTTTTTGTATTTTGCCAGTTCCGCAGAAGCACTGTCAAACGCCTCTCTCCGGGCATCCCCCTCAGACAGCAGTCCTTCGAACTCCATCATCTGTTGTTCCATATCAGTGATCTCCTGCAGGATCTTATCCGACAAATTTTCCATTGTCACACTGTTGGTGGTCATGACATGGGTCAACACCTGCCCGTTAATGTAAGTAAACTGTCTGGAAAGCTCCGAGATTTTCTCCTGTTCAGCCACCTGACCGGCCACGATTTCATCGTTGGTTACAATGACCGATTGCAACGTCTGCACCAGCACTCCCATACAGCTGAGTGCAGCAACTGCCAGCAGCAGTAAAAGTGCCACGATCTTGACTCCGATCCCGACTCCTTTTTTCTGCTTTCCTTCCCGCTTCTTCCGTTCTTTTCCCTTATTCATGCTCTTCTCCTCCCAATACCATCAAAAGGGCCTGCAGCGCATATGCACCGGGCCCTTTTGATTAGATATGTAGAAATTAATTCTTGGCAATTAATTTTCCACCACGTTTGGATACAACATCGAAGATAACTGCTGCCAGAAGTACCAGACCCTTGACTACCTTCTGCATATTCTGATCGACACCCATCAGAGACATACCCAGGTTAATAACACCCATCAGTACAGCACCTACGATAACTCCGGGTACAGTTCCGGTTCCGCCGTATGCGGAAGCACCGCCGATGAAGCAGGAACCGATGGCATCCATTTCATAGTTCTGTCCGTATGTCGGCTGTGCGGAAGTCATACGTGCAATGGTTACCATACCAGCTAACGCTGCCAGGAATCCCATGTTCATATAAGCCAGGAAATAAACCTTGTTGGTATTGATACCGGATAATTTGGTGGCCTTCTCATTACCGCCCACTGCGTAGAAATAACGTCCTACAGTCGTGTTGGAAGTGATGTAACCGTATACCATGATAACAATCAGTACCCAGATCAATACGCTGGGAATACCTTTGTGCTGTGCCAGACGATAGCTGAATGCCAGGATCACTACAGCGATCACTACGATTTTGCCGATCGTGGAACCCATGCTGGGAGCTTCGTATCCTTTTTTCACCTTGTCGGCTCTATTCTTCAGCTGTAACACTGCAAAGATCACTGCAGCGATCACACCGGCAAATACACAGGTCAGATTGATGGGACCATTACCGAAGAAATCGGGAATATAACAGTCAGCACCGCCACCGAACAGATTTACGAATGTAGTGCAGTCCTTAATGGATACGGTCATACCCTGCAGGACTACGTTGCTTAATCCTCGAAAAGCCAGCATGCCGGCCAATGTCACGATGAAAGGCGGGATTCTCACATAAGCGATCCAGAAACCCTGGAAAGCACCGATCAGTGTACCGATAACAAACATGATCAGAATAGCCAGCCACATGTTCATTTTCATGTTGACCATGAGTACCGCTCCGATGGCACCGACGAAACATACAACAGATCCAACTGACAGATCGATGTTACCGCCGGTCAGGATACATAACAGCATACCGGTTGCCAGAATAAACACATATGCGTTCTGCGAGATCAGACTGCTGACATTCATGGGAAGCAGGATTGCTCCTCCGGTTCTCCATGCAAAAAATGCCGTAACCACGATCAGTACGAGGATCATGGTATATCTTTTTATAAAATCGAGGCCCTTTGTTTTATTCATGCCAATGCTCCTTTCTTACCGGCTGATAATATCTTGGACATGATAAGCTCCTGTGTTGCCTCACTGCCCGCCAGTTCTCCTACTATTTTTCCTTCGTTCATTACATAGATCCGGTCGCACATGCCAAGAATCTCAGGCAGCTCCGAGGAGATCATGATAACCGATTTTCCTTCTGCCACCAGTTGGTTAATGATGCAGTAGATTTCGTATTTTGCACCAACATCAATACCTCTCGTCGGCTCATCCAGGATCAGGATATCCGGATCTGTGAACATCCATTTTGCCAAAAGTACCTTCTGTTGATTACCGCCGCTTAAGTTTCCTACATTCTGCTCCACAGTTGGACATTTCGTATTCAGTTTGTTCTTATAGTCTACCGCCACATTGTACTCTTTGTCTTTATCAATAACAGTATGTCTGCTGATGGCATCCAGATTTGCCAGAGTTGTATTAATCTTGATCGGGTTGCTCAGAATCAGTCCGTTGCCCTTTCGATCCTCCGTCACATATGCCAGATGATTTTTGATGGCTTCCTGTACAGTATTCAGCTGTACTTTTTTGCCGTTGATATACAGTTCGCCGCTGATGTTGGAACCATAACTTTTGCCGAACAGGCTCATGGCCAGTTCCGTTCGTCCCGCACCCATCAGGCCGGAAATTCCCACTACTTCACCTTTTTTCACATTAAGATTGACATTATCCACCACCTTACGGTCAGAATACAGTGGATGATGCACGGTCCAGTTTTTGACCTCCATCAAGACCTCTCCGATCTTCGGCTCTCTCTTCGGGAATCGGTCGGCGATCTCTCTTCCTACCATTCCTTTGATGATCCGGCTCTCGGTAATATCATCTTTTCCCTTCACAAGCGTTTCGATGGTAGCTCCGTCACGAATGACGGTGATCTTATCTGCCACATAAGAAATCTCATTCAGCTTATGAGAGATGATGATGGATGTCATTCCCTTTTTCTTGAGTTCCAGCATCAGATCCAACAGTGCCTTGGAATCCGTCTCATTCAGAGAGGCAGTAGGCTCATCCAGGATCAGAAGTTTTGCGTTCTTGGCCAGTGCCTTCGCAATCTCTACCAGCTGCTGTTTTCCTACGCCAATATCCTTTATCAATGTCTGGGGGCCTTCCTTCAGGCCTACGGTCTTCAAAAGTTCTGCCGCCCTGGCATTGGTTTCATTCCAGTTGATTTTGTACTTATGTCCCCGTTCATTGCCCAGAAACATATTTTCCCCGATCGTCATATAGGGAATCAGTGCAAGCTCCTGATGAATGATTACGATACCCTTTTCCTCACTGTCCTTGATCTTATCAAATTTGCAGACCTCACCGTCATAGATGATGTCCCCTTCGTAAGACCCATACGGATAAATACCGCTCAATACATTCATCAATGTGGACTTTCCTGCGCCGTTTTCGCCTACAAGTGCGTGGATCTCTCCCTCTTCCACCTGCAGGTTTACATTGTCAAGTGCTTTTACACCGGGGAATGTTTTGGTGATATTTTTCATTTCCAATAATACTTTCGCCAATTGTATCCCTCCTAATATGTAATATCTAATATCTAATGTTTACATAATGACTGCTCCGCAATCATTATATTCCTTACCTTTTGAGATTAACAGGCGGGGGTAAACCCGCCTGTTATTGTTTTTATTTTGTTGTGATAATCACGGAAACCTCTCACATGCCATAACCTGCTTCGCAGGTGATTCAGTCGCACATTTCAGGGTCGCAAATATGTGACAATTACTGTAAATCTGCTTCTGTGTAGTAACCGGAATCGATGAGCAGCTCTTTGTAGTTGCTTGCATCAGCGAATACGGGCTCGCACAGGTAAGAAGGAATGACACCGGTACCATTGTCATAGGTTGTGGTATCGTTGACAGGTGCTTCGCCGCCCTTCATGACTGCGTCTACCATCTCTACTACCTTGGATGCCAGAGTACGGGTATCCTTGAAGATGGACATGGACTGTTTGCCGGAGATCATATTCTTAACGTTGGGCTTATCGCAGTCCTGACCGGTAATGATAGGCCACTCGCCGGTGTAGTTAGCTTCCAGAGAGTTAGTTACACCCAGTGCAGTGGAGTCGTTGGAGCACAGAACGGCATCCAGCTTGGTTCCGTCTGCATAGTTAGCGGAAATGATAGCGTCCATTCTGGACTGTGCGGTCTCAGTAGACCAGTTAGCGGTTGCAACGGTTTCGAAATCGGTCTGTCCGGATTTTACTACCAGCTTACCTGCGTCAATGTAGGGCTGCAGCACATCAATGGCACCGCCGAAGAAGAATCTTGCGTTGTTGTCACCGGGATCACCGGTTACCAGCTCGATATTGAAAGGTCCTGCTGCATTGTCCAGATCCAACTGATCTCTGATGTATTCACCCTGTTTCGTACCTACCATGTAGTTATCGAAGGTTGCGTAATAAGTAACTGCATCGGAGTTCATGATCAAACGGTCATATGCGATAACCGGAATGTCTTTTTCCTTTGCCTGCTCCAGAACGGTTCCAAGAGAGTCACCGTCGATGGATGCGATGACCAGAAGTTCGCAGCCGGAGTTGATCATATTCTCGATCTGGGATACCTGTGTGGGAATATCGTTAGATGCGTACTGCAGATCTACATCATAGCCTGCTGCCTCCAGCTGAGCCTGCATGTTGCTACCATCCTGATTCCATCTCTGCAGATCCTTGGTGGGCATTGCTACACCGACCTTACCGCCGCCTGTTGCACCAGAAGTCTCTGTCTTTGCTTCTGCGGAAGTCTCCGTCTTTGCTTCTGCGGAAGTCTCCGTCTTATTGTCCGTTGCCGGTGTGGTTGCCTGCTGTCCCCCATTGGATCCACATCCTGCAAGCATTGTAACAGCCATGGCTGTTGCAAGAAGTGTGCTTAATAATTTCTTCCTCATAAAAAGTAACCTCCCTTGTTTGGTTTGTTTTGTTGACAAGTAGAGAATACCATAGATCAAATAGCATGATTTTATGACCTTCTGCACTTTTCTGTGCTGTCCGGAAGGCAAAAATAAGCTGTGCTAGCAATATTTTGTCTGCAAGCACAGCTATCTTACCAAATTTTTCCTGTTCCTAGTTTTCTGCGTTCACGATCCCGTCAGGGCATTTCGGCAGGGACATTCAGATAGACATCTTCCTTCAGATGGAATCCACTGCCTATGATCACATCATTGATATTGGTCTTATCCACGCTGATGGGTTCCAGTCCGATATAGGGCACCTGATAGTTTCCGCTTTCTATCGTCACAGTCTCTTCTGGAAGCTCCTTTCCTTCTGCCAGAAGCACGGCACATTCCGCAGCCTTCTGGGCCAGCTTCTCCACTGGCTTATAAACCGTCATGACCTGTGTTCCTTCTACGATCCGCTGACAGGCTTCCAGATCGGCATCCTGCCCAACGACCATGATGTCTCCCGCCATCCTCTTTTCCTTCAGGGCATGCACCACCTTACTGGCCAGATCATCGTTGCCACACATGATGGCATCCGCTTCCGAGACAACATCCATATGGTCATAGACATAGGCCGCTGCGAGCTCCGCTTTCCATCCGTCCGCATGCATGGAATCCAGGATTGTCACCTGATGATCCTCCATCACCTTCCGGAATCCTTTCTCTACCATAGCCACGTTGCTGTCCACCGCAGAACCTCCCAGCATCAGCACTTTTCCACCAGACAGCCCGTTATCCACCAGTGCTTCTCCCATCATGGTGCCGACGCGCTCGTTGTCGAAAGTGATATACAGATCAATATCCGAATCCATGATCATTCGGTCGTAGGCGATGACTTTAATCCCTGCTTCCTTCGCCTTTTGCACCTGCTCTGCCAGCCCCTCGGAATCAATGCAGATGATGACAATAACGTCCATTCCCTTATCAATGAAATAATTGATCTGTTTCTTCTGCTGTTCCAGATCCCCGTTGGCATTCTGTACATTGACCTCCGCCCCCAGTTCCTTGGCTGTGGATACGAAGATATCCCGGTCTGTCTGCCACCTCTCGATGACAAAAGAATCGAAGCTCATGCCGATCTGGATCTTCCGGTCCTGTGCGGCATCCCCGGACGTTTTACTGCTGTCCAGATTACCGCAGGCGCCGAGTGTCAGCACACAGACAAGCACAACCGCTGCATATTTCCACATTTTTTTCATTTTACACACTGCCCTGTTCATATATTTTTCCCCGATTCTCCTTATAGACCGTCGGAGTGACCCCCACGTTCTTTTTAAAGCTGCGGCTGAAATAATTCGGATCTGAATATCCCGTTCTGACGCATATCTCCTTCATGGAGCACTCCGTGGTCTCCAACAGTTCCTTTGCCTTATCCATTCGCAGATTCGTCAGATATTCGATGAAATTCTCTCCCGTGGTTTCCTTGAAAAGCTTGCTGAAATAATACGGGCTGATATTGACCTCTCTGGATACATCATCCAGGGAAATGTCTTTGTGGTAATTATTCTTAATGTAATTTTTGGCCATTTCAATGATACTGCCGGACTTCTCTTCTCTCTTGTTCAAAACATTGCGGCAAGACTCTTTTACCTTTTCCAGGAACCAGGTCTTCATGGCCGATGGCTCTGCCATCTCCATGACCTGCGGCAGATAATCCGCCCGGGAGTTCAATTGATAAGTCATACCGCCTTTCTCATAGGCAATGTGTTCCGACCACAGCACAAATTCCAGTATCTTCAGGCGCATGTTCATCAAATCCGATCCGATGTCCGTCATCCAGTCAAAAAATGCCGCTGCCGTTGCCGAAGCATTATCGATGTCTCCGTCCTCAATCTCCGCAAACAGCTTCTTCTCCAGTTTCACCGGATAGTTTCCGGCAAATTCGCAGCGGATCGGCAGATCATCCACATGAGCCACACTGCCCGTGGATGCCACCAGTGCATTCAGCGCCTCGGTATAGGACTCTGATGCCATGAGAAAATCCTTCGGTCCTCCGATGCCGATACGGAAGCTGATATCCGTACGCTTGCGCATGTAGCGCACCAGTTCCCTGGCTTTCTCGATCAGTTCAATACGTTCGTTGTAATCCATTATTTCTTTTTCGTAAGGAACCAGCACCGCCAGCTTATTGGCCATCACCGTTCCCACGATACAGTCAAAGTGTTCCTTCAGACAATCCCTTACCTCCTGATAATGCTTCTGCATCCGGACACTGCTGCCCACTGCGTTCGTCATATGATTGCCCTGCTGCTCGTCACCGCTGACCACCGCGATCATATAAGCATACTGCTGCGTAATCCCCAGAATGGAACGGTAATTCTCGATATCCTCCCTGAAATGCTCCTGCAGGAGAATATTGTGGATCAGTCCACTTTCAATAATGGGAACCACTGTCTCCAGCTTTTCCTTGATCAACAGCTCATTTTTCCGCTTCAGACGCTCGGCATCGATATTTTCCATGGCCTTGCGAAGAGCGTTCACGATCCTGGTCTTCTCCATGGGTTTGGTGATATACTCCATAACTCCCAGCTTGATTGCTTCCTTGGCATAGTCGAATTTATCATAGGCCGACATCACAATAAACACCGTGTGATTATTGGTCCTGCGGATCTCTTTCATGGCATCGATGCCGTTGATCCCCGGCATCTGGATATCCATGACTGCAATGTCCGGTCGGAAGCTCTCCGCCAGTTCGATGACACTCCTTCCGGTTTTGGCATACTGCACTTCACAGATATCCTTAAATTCTTTCTCAATAATGAACTTCAGGGAATCGATCACGATTCCTTCATCATCTGCCAACATGATCTTATACATCTGCTTTTTCTCTCTCCTTTACCGGAAGATACAGGATCACTTCCGTGCCCTGGTTTCTGCCATCACTGCGGATCGTCATGACATCTTCGTTCTGGGTGAACAGCTTCAGTCTTGCTATGACATTTCCCATGGCGATACCGTTGGAACCGGAGCTCTGCCGCTCCTCATGGTAGGTTCCATTTCTCAGCTTCTCTATGATCTCCGCATCCATACCGATGCCGTTGTCCCGGATACTGATGACCAGCGTATCTTCTTCCCCGTGATACACCTTCAGCCAGATCCGTCCTTCTCCACTCATCTCCCGGATACCGTGATTTACACAATTTTCCACAATGGGCTGCAGGATCATGCTGGGCACGGCACAATCCAACAGATCATCCGAAATCTCCTTTTCATAATGAATATCTCCGGAAAAGCGGACATTCAGGATATAAATATAATGATCGATCAACTCCAGTTCCTCCCGGAGCGTGACGATATCATTGCCCTTTTTCACATTATAGCGGAAGAAATCCGCCACATTCTGTATATAATCATAGGTTCGGTCCGCCCCCTCCATCATCGCCAGCTGAGCTCCGGCATTGAGGGTGTTGAACAGAAAATGGGGATTGATCTGCGCCTGCAGATATTTCAGCTGCGCATCCTTCAGATGGGATTCCATCAGAAGTTCCTTCTCCATCAGTGAACGCTGGATCTCCATACTCTGCCGCAGTCTCTCCAGATATTGTCTGATACTGATAACCATCTGGTTGAACGCTCCGGTTACCACGCCGATCTCATCCTCCGACCGGCAGAAGTTCCGTATCAAAATTTTCACCCGCCACTTCATTGGCCATTACCGTGAGCCTCTTCAACGGACTGATGATTTCTCCCGTCAGTTTTACCACAATGGCCACGCTGATCACTGCCACGATCGTCAGGGTAATGACACTGAACAGTTCAAAGCTGCGGAATGCCACTGACAGGCGGCTGTAGTTCTCGGAATTACTGCGGAACTGTTCGTTATTCAGACT
>OLNM01002010.1_pt1 | contig 13615 bp, 10 predicted proteins | sample 1672391 | NCBI WGS metagenome assembly OLNM01 (sample SAMEA3136680, study PRJEB25190) | human gut metagenome | reverse complement strand
TCATGAACCTATCAGGAAATACATACAGGGATTATCATTTCAGATACGGCGAGGGCAATTCCATGAAAGTTCTCATGAACACGGACTGGAATAAATACGGTGGAAACACTAAAGACACCGTGAAGAGTATCAAGGGCGTATGCGGTGACTTCGGCTTTGATCTTCCGGCTCTGTCTGTAATGTATTTAAAGCCGGTGGATTAGTAAAAAGGAGAGATTATGATATTAGATGTAAGCAACCTCAGCCATGGATTTGGTGACAGGGCAATATTTGAAAATGTGTCATTCAGACTTCTGGCAGGCGAGCACATAGGGCTTGTCGGCGCAAATGGTGAAGGTAAATCAACCTTCATGAATATAGTGACGGGCAGTCTCATGCCGGATGAGGGTACAGTGACCTGGGCGAAGAATGTGAAGGTCGGATATCTGGATCAGCACACGGTCCTTGAGCCGGGCATGACCATAGGCGGAGTGCTGAGGGATGCGTTCTCCAGACTTTTCGATATGGAGAAGAGGATAAATGAGATATGTGACAAGCTGGCGGAGGTCACTGACGAGGATGAGATGAACACTCTTCTTGAGGAGATGGGACTTCTTCAGGATCTTCTGGACAGCCATGACTTCTATATAATAGACTCGAAGGTTGAGGAGGTTGCCAGAGCATTTGACCTGCTGCAGCTGGGACTGGACAAGGATGTAACTGAGCTGTCGGGCGGACAGAGAACCAAGGTTCTGCTGGCGAAGCTTCTGCTTGAAAAGCCGGAGATACTTCTGCTCGACGAGCCTACGAATTATCTTGATGCACACCATATAGAGTGGCTCAAGAGATACCTTCAGGAATACGAGAATGCGTTTATTCTTATATCCCATGACATTCCATTCCTGAATTCAGTTGTAAATATCATATACCATATGGAGAATTGTCAGCTGGGCAGATATGTCGGCGATTATGACAAGTTCCAGGAGGTGTATGCGGTGAAGAAATCCCAGCTTGAGGCTGCGTACAGAAAGCAGCAGCAGGAGATATCTGAGCTGAAGGATTTTGTGGCGAGAAATAAAGCCCGGGTTGCCACAAGAAATATGGCTATGTCCAGACAGAAGAAACTTGACAAGATGGATGTCATTCAGCTTGAGCGTGAGAAACCGAAGCCTGAGTTCAACTTCAAGGAAGCGAGAACCTCTGGTAAGGTCATATTCGAGACCGATGATCTGGTGATAGGTTACAGCAAGGACAAGCCGCTTTCCAAACCGATGAATCTCCGCATGGAGCGCGGTGACAAGATAGCCATCACAGGAACGAATGGTATAGGAAAGACGACATTCCTGAAGAGTGTGCTTGGACTTATCCCGGCTATATCCGGCAAGGCGCAGCTTGGCGACTATCTGCACATTGGATACTTTGAGCAGGAGGTCAAGCCGAGTGAGAATACATGCCTGCAGGAAATCTGGGAGGAATTCCCGGGATATACCCAGTATGAGGTACGTGCGGCTCTTGCCAAATGCGGACTTACCACCAAGCATATCGAGAGCAAGGTGAAGGTCCTCTCGGGCGGCGAGCAGGCGAAGGTGAGACTTTGCAAGTTAATCAACACTGATACAAATGTGCTTCTGCTTGACGAGCCGACAAACCATCTTGACGTTGATGCCAAGGATGAATTGAAGCGTGCTCTTTCCGAGTATAAGGGGTCTATACTTCTGGTATGTCATGAGCCTGAATTTTATGATGGTCTTGTGACAGACGTGTGGAATCTGGAGCAGTACACGCTGCTCCAGTGATCAGATATTATAAAATTGTCAGGTTCAAATAGATTTTTTGAACCTGGCAATTTTTTAGCGTAAATTTGACTAATCGCAATTCCTATATTATTCTATATAGGACAGTTTAATATGGTAAAGTGCTAAAGATAAATGCGCACTCAGCGCAGAAATAGATACATCTGCTCAAAAAGTACTGTATAATCGTACGGATATAGACGCATGTGAAAAATAATATTAGGATGGAGATGTTAGATGAATATACTTGAGAGTTTAAAGGATAAATTACTTGTTGCAGACGGGGCATTTGGAACCTGTTATGTGGGAATGTACGGAGAGCAGGGAACTGTCGCTCCTGAGCTTGCAAACATGCGCCACCCGGAGCGGGTACTTGAAATCCATAAAGAGTATGTGAAGGCGGGAGCCGGGCTTATAAGGACAAATACATTTGCGGCAAATACAGCGAGCCTTGATGCTGACACGGATTATGTCATTTCAAATGTGCGTGCGGCGGTAAAGCTTGCGAAGCAGGCTGCGGACGGCGAAGCTGGAACGGATCACAAAAAGGTATACATTGCCGGAGATATAGGCCCAATACCTGCGGATGCCGGTCTTACACTGAATGAAAGGGTGTCACAGTACAAGCTGCTGGGTGAGGCGATGCAGGACATGGGGGTGGATATCATCTGGTTTGAGACATTTCCTGAGTTCGATGTGCTCGAGCCTGTGGTGAAGCACCTGAAGGCAAGAAAGAACACGCCGGTCATGGTGTCGTTCTGCGTGAACCAGTTTGGGTACAGCAACTGTGGATTTTCGGCAAGGGCATTGCTCTCCCAGGTGGCAGGAAATCAGGACGTGGACTGTGTTGGATTCAACTGCGGAGTTGGTCCGTACCATATGCTTCAGCTTCTGAAAAAGCTGGATATAGACTGCGGAAAGCCTGTATCAGTCATGCCGAATGCGGGATACCCGAAGTTTACACAGAGCAGACTGGTGTTCAATGACAACAAAGAGGGATTCATAGATAAGATCCAGGACATAGCGGCGCTTGGTGCAGATATCATAGGAGGATGCTGCGGAACAAATCCTGAATACATACATCAGATCATGGAACGGGTGAAAACCGGAGATATTGCAAAGGCTGCCAAGGTTCATGTGGAAAAGGTACAGGCTGACAGTGCTGTAAAGGACAATTTCCTCAAAGGACGTCTGGAGCGTGGCGGGGTAGCCACAAAAAATGCCGACGGACACAAGCACAAGCTGATTGCTGTGGAGCTGGCACCTCCGGTGGATGTCAATGATCAGAAGCTGCTTGATGCAGCCCATATACTTAAGCAGTCACATGTGGATGTGGTGACATTCCCTGATTCGCCATCGGGAAGAACCAGAGCGGATTCCATACTCATGGCGGAGAAAGTGCATAAGGAGACAGGACTTAGGGTCATGCCGCATCTGTGCTGCCGTGATAAGAATGCCATAGCCATAAGGGGAAGCGTGCTCGGTGCACAGCTTAATGGCATAAAGGATTTCCTTGTCATAACAGGTGATCCGGTTCCGGTCATGTTCAGACAGACGACCAGGAGCGTGTTCAACTTTGATTCAGTCGGAATGATGAAGCTGCTGCAGTCTATGAACGAAGAGGTGTTCAGCGGGGATAAGATCACCTACGGCGGAGCGATCAACCAGAACAGACTTAACACAAAGTTTGAGATAGACAGAATAAAGAGAAAGATGGAAGCCGGGGCTGAATTCTTTCTGACACAGCCGGTGTTCTCCAGAGAGCAGGCACAGATCCTCAGAGACATGAAGGCTGAGACCGGCGCGACAATACTTGTGGGAATCATGCCGCTTGTCAGCAGGAGAAATGCCTTGTTCATGAAAAATGAGATGGCGGGCATAGAGATTCCGGACGAGATTATAGAGAGATACAGTGAAAATGCCACAAGGCAGGAAGGCGAGGAGTGCGGCATACAGATCGCCAGAGATATACTTGAGTACACTTCGGATTTTGCAGATGGATATTACTTCTCGTTCCCATTCAACAGAGTACATATGCTGGCACATATCGTTGACTAAAATATGAGTCAAGGTTATTATGGAATAAGCTGGTTTATATGCAGTGGATAAAATACAGGATGCGCGGGTGCGCAGAAAGGAACAGACATGGATTACAATAGTTTAAGTCTTAAGATGCATGAGGAGCACAAGGGTAAGGTAGAGGTAGTGTCCAAGGTAGCAGTGAAGAACAGAGACGATCTGAGCACAGCTTATACACCGGGCGTTGCAGAGCCTTGCAGAAAGATCCGTGACAATAAGGCTGACGTATACAAATATACATGCAAGGGCAACATGGTTGCCGTGGTATCAGATGGAACAGCAGTTCTCGGCCTTGGAGATATAGGACCTGAGGCCGCTATACCTGTAATGGAAGGAAAATCCATACTCTTCAAGGAGTTTGGTGGAGTTGACGCATTCCCTATCTGCCTTGATACAAAGGATGTGGATGAGATCGTTGAGACAGTAAAGCGCATTGCGCCTGTATTTGGAGGTATAAATCTGGAGGATATATCTGCTCCAAGATGCTTCGAGATAGAGAAAAGACTTAAGGAAGAACTTGACATTCCTGTATTCCATGACGATCAGCATGGTACAGCTATCGTTGTGTCAGCAGGACTCATCAATGCGTTAAAGCTTGTCGGCAAGCCGTTTGACGAGGCAAATGTGGTTATCAACGGAGCGGGTTCTGCAGGTATATCAATATGTAAGCTTCTGCTTCAGCTCGGTATAGGTAATGTGGTTCTCGTGGACAAGCAGGGGGCTCTGTGCCCCGGACAGGACTGGATGAATCCGGCACAGGCAGAGATGGCAGAGATTACAAACAAGGACAGACAGACAGGTCCTCTTGCCGAGATAATGAAGGGTAAGGATGTATTTGTCGGAGTTTCAGCTCCAAATATCGTGACAGCAGAGATGGTTGCATCTATGGCGGTTGATCCTATAGTATTTGCCATGGCAAACCCTACACCTGAGATCATGCCTGAGGAAGCGGCAAAGGGCGGAGTAAGAGTAATGGCGACAGGCCGTTCGGATTATCCAAATCAGATCAACAATGTTCTAGTATTTCCAGGAATATTCAGAGGTGCCCTGGATGCCAAGGCAACAGGCATAACTGAAGAGATGAAGATGGCAGCAGCCAAGGCTATCGCATCCATTGTAACAGATGATGAGCTCAAGGAGGATTACATCATTCCTGGAGCATTTGACGAGAGGGTTGCAAAGGTCGTAGCCAAGGCTGTAGCTGACGAGGCGATAAAGCTTGGGATTACCAAGTAATATTTAGTACTTGAGATATTATGTATATAAAACAATTTAGAAAAACTAGTAAAAATATTTACTAAAAACCGCATCTCATGCAGATATTCGGCATGGGATGCGGTTTTTTGTTGCTTATATTTGTTGTAAAGTATGCTTATGTTCAGGGGAATAAAAAATAAAGGGCTTATGTTATGAATAGGGAGGAAAAAGTGAATAGTATGATTATAGGGCAGCGTATTAAGTATGCGCGCAAATCGATGAATCTCACGCAGGAGGAGCTTGGAAGGCTGATGTGTACTGACGGAAAGTATATAAGCCGTCTGGAAAGCGGAAAGAGTCTTCCAAGCCTGAAAAGACTTGTGCAATTGTCCAGGGCTTTGAAATGTACGTGTGATTATTTTTTGTGGGATATGGATGTGCCGGAGACTGGTTCGGAGGATGTGGATATTGAGTTTGATGTAGATAATGCGGTGGATGTCATGCTCTCTGTGTACGATTCTATAAGCAGTGGAATGTAGAGGGGAGTGCGGAATGGCAAAGATAGCTGTGTATAGTGGAAATTCTTATTGTATGGAAGTGATCAGGGGATATATAAACAATGCCGAGATAAAATTTGGAATGAAAAATCAGACAGCATACTTTGAGTCTGTGGATATGCTTGAGTGGGACATGGAGACATCGGGGATGTTCGATCTGGTCATAGTACACAGAAGCTGGGAGATTGCCGGACTGCTTAGAAGAAAATACCGGGAGATAAACCTCATGATGGTAGCATTGGGGATGAGCCGGAAAATGTATGAAGTGCAGCCGTGCTATCAGGTGTATGAACCGATGAGTGAAACGGACTTTATGAGGGTGTTTATGTCGGCTGTCGGTGGGATTGAAAAAAGTCCGTGCTTTGTGTTCAGTACTGGATGGGTGAAATACAGACTGAACGTTCACGAGATAATGTATTTTGAGAGTGATAAGAGAAAAGTAAATATAAAAGGTTTGTATGGAGATTATAGCTTCTATGGAAATATGAGGGATCTGTCCGAACGGATAAAGAAGCTGTACACTGGATTTGTCAGGGTGCACAGTTCTTATATTGTAAATATTGAATATGTGAGGGGATACAGCTCGAGACAGATCACACTGCTCGATGGCACCCGCATCGGTATCAATGACAAATGGCGTCCGGAAGTAATGGATAACATAGCAGAGACGGAAATGGCGTCTATCAGACATATTTCAACAATTCTATGTTGAGACGTCCCTTTCTGGTAACCGTTCCAGATTCTACAAATTCGTACTTACCATACCCGCGAATGGAGAATATGTCTCCTGATTTTAGCTGGTAGCTGCTGTTTTCATATAGCCTATTGTTCAGGGTAAACTTCTTTTCTCTGAACAACAGTGAGGTGTTGCTTCTTGAGAGACCGGTGATGGTGGCGGTGACTGCATCGGCTCTTGCGGATGCGGCGATAATATGCATGGGTTTCTTCTGGAGCTGGATCTCCCCGGTGTCTTCCGGTGAACAAATGGAACATCTCATGTTGGTGTGGCGGATCCGTGTGAGACTTTCTACGATATAATCGGCGATGGACTCTGCACAGAATATATACGCGGCGCTGTGCTTGCCAGTCTTTGAAGATTCCGCGACGAGTATGTCGCCAATCATCTCTCGTTCAATGCCCAGGTTCATAAGGGCACCAAGAAAATCACGGTGGTTCAGATCTTCAGAGAACTTGTCCTGAACGGCGGCAGCTTTGACTATAGCGATCGGAAATGTCGGTTCACAGCCACAGTCTGATTCGTTTCCGAATGCTATCATGACACGCTCGCATCCTTCCCTGCCACCGAACAGTTTGTAGCCGACAAATGAAAGCTCGTCCATATTGCTGTAGAAAACGTCAATATCTGCGGCACTTAAAAAATTCGTGTATGTATATCTGTTCTGCGTATATGCTGCGTTTGCAAGATCGCTTAACCTTCCCCTCAAAACTTCGTTTTCATTCATGATAGTAGATTCTCCTGTAAAATAAATATTTGCAACTATATTATAGTACGTGGGTTGATATTTTTTAACTATATTTGCAATATAAAATGACGGCGCAATGAACAAAATGAACAATAGAATAATCATTTGCGGAAAAAACAATCATTTGACAATCAAAAACAGCAAAAAAACTATTGAAATGCTCAGCTGTTGATAATTTATTACAAAAAAAAACTTCCGTTTTATAAAATTTTGCGTATTTACAACTTGGAAGTGTTTTGATAGTATATGGGCATGACAGGGAGATAAGAAAGACGAAGTAAAACGATCAGAGATCTTCCGGTTATATAAATTTGACAATCACATATATTTTGATATACGGAGGGTTCCCTTAGCACGAAATTCGTAGAAATCCCTTTATACGATGTAATGTAACCCCATAACCCCAAACCCCAAAATATAGGAATCCTCCACTCCCCCCTTCTTAATAACCTATCGCTTCGGAGATAGGTTATTTTTGTATGTACAGGCAAGGAGTTCCACGAATGATGCATATCCGCAGGGGTGTTTTGAAATGGAAAATGATGTCTGGGATTCCGGTGATATATCGTACACGTATTTGCAGGCCCTCTCTATGATATCGGGCTGGATGACATCGTTCTGGTTGTTAAACAGAAGATTTCTGAAGTTTTCAAAGAATGAACAGATCTCAAGATCTGCGTAGCCTTCTCTAGCGCTTTGGGTACTTTTTATAAGATAGTTCACATAACGTATGGCATCATTTACGGTAAAACATTCTTTGCCATCTGTGAACAGGATAGTTTCAGGTACAAAAAAATTCGAATGCGTCAATTGCTGATCATTAAGGTTCCATTCTATTCTTTGTATAGTTGGAGGGTTGAAGGGAAAGTGATTCCTGTATTGCTCAATCATAAGGATGTTGTCAGCGCAGCAGCCCTTTAGTATTGCAGCCTGCCTTTCAATTATATAACACTTAAGTTCGATGAGTAGGAAATATGCGTCCGGTAGAGAAAAGTGCTTTGTATTGTCAGGGATAAAGAAACTTTGCGTCATACATTTGAAAAAACTATCAATAGCATAATAACTATTTATAATATCAATTGCCTGGTTCAGATCAAAGTGCCTGATGAACTCTCTGGTGGCTGGTTTCAAGCGTGTAGCAGTGTTTATTCGGATTATGTAATCATCCAATATGGCAAGTTTTTCCTCGGCATCCGATACAGACCCTCCTAGAGAACTGTAATCGGTGGGGACACAGAAATTTAATGGGATGCGAGGACATAATAATGGGTCGGTCATATATAGTCTCCTTAATGTTGAAAAATAGCTTTGTTTGTTTGTATTTTAAATACTTTATTTATCTAAATAAAATGGTAGCACTTTAACGTGATAAGTGGTAGGATATTTAATAACAGAAAATTATACTGAAAGTCTAATTACGGGGTAATTTGGCAAAAGACCAGTAAAGATGTAATTTTCGTTGGGAAAATGGTTGGAGATTGTGAAGAAGAATGATGGGGGTGAGGTTATGAGAAAGAATAGCAGACGAAACATGGCTGCAGGGACAGTGGAGAAAATCGCAGACACTATAGGCAACAATATGAAAGATATAAGATGCAACAGCCGGTCGTCAAAGTTCACGGTCAAGTATGTAGTGTCTGAGATCAACAGGGTTCTCCCTGAAGAACTGCAGATAACAACAGGGCTCTATTATAAATGGGAGAGTGAGGAGAGAATGCCTACGGCACGGCACATACCTGCCATAGCATACGCGTTGGGCGTTTCAGAGGCGGCATTGTTCCATTGGCAGACATTTAAGAGAGATGTTGGAATGGGCAATCAGGAGAGACTTATAGAGAGTATATGTGCTCTCAGTGACGACAAGATAAAAGAGCTTGCGTGGCTTGTTTCGGGTTGGGATGGTGACGTGAAAGCTCTGGTAGAATTTGATATGTTGTATGTGAGTATGCCAGTTGAAGACAGACGTGATGTGGCATCACTTGGGATAAGACTCTATGATGTATGCAAAAAAGAAGATCGGTTGAGACGTGATGTACCAATGGCGGATTTCCCTTATCTTCAGCAGGTACTGAGGGACATGTGGGCTGATGATAAGGACAAATATAGGTGCTGAAAAGATTGTTAAAAATAGCTTGACTAAAGCTGAAAAAGCGATATGATATAATTGCGGTGCAACCGATTGCGCACATTGGAATGGTTATGACATTTGTAATATAATAATAAATATCATTGGATAATTGAGGAGAATTGTATGGAGAAAAGGGGACCGGAACAGCAGACTGGTAAGACAACGGAAAAGACAACAGAAAAGACAACAGGGGACAGCACAGGACAGGGCAAAATGACTATAGCTGATGTTGCAGAAGCCTTGAATATATCCAAGACAACTGTGTCGAGAGCAATTTCGGGAAAGGGAAGAATTGGAGCTGAGACTAGAAGAAAGGTCATGGAGTACATAGAGAAACATAATTACAAACCTAGTGTTATAGCTAAAGGTCTGGCGCAGTCCAAGTCGTACAATATCGGCTGGGTTATGCCGAGCGATTACAGCGTGGTGGATCTGCCATTTTTCCAGAAGTGTCTTATGGGGCTGCTCGAGATGGCTGCTCCGGTAGATTATGACGTGCTTGTGTGTACGGTATCACCGGATGATATGAGCCAGCTTGAAAGAATCGTGGAAAACCATAAAGTGGATGGAATCGTTCTTGGACGAACTCTTGTAAATGATGCTCCGGCGGAATACCTTAAGGAGAAAAATGTTCCGTTTGTTGTGGTCGGAAGTATGGAAGATGACAATGTGATCCAGATAGATCATGACCACAGAAGTGCATGCCGTGAGCTCACATCGATTCTGCTTGCTAAAGGCATGACGAAGCTTGCTCTTATGGGTGGAAATAAAAATCATGTGGTAACACTTAACAGATATAGAGGATATCTTGATGCGATGGAGGATATGGAGATTCCAGTTGACAATGGACTTGTATTCTTTGATATAGATAATTCTGTACTTTGCGAGCATGCAGTGGAAGAGGTGATGAAGCAGAATGTTGAGTGTATCCTGTGTATGGATGATGGAATTTGTCAAAATGTACTTAATATATTGGATAAGAAGAATATAGTGGTGCCTGATGATGTAAGGGTTGCCTCGTTTTATAACAGCTCACTTCTGAATAATTATCAGCCGGCTATAACATCGCTGCAATTTGATCCGAGGGAATTGGGCATGGTTGCCTGCAAATTGCTGGTTGATTACATAGAAGGAAATGAGGTTAAGAAGAAGACGCATCTGGGTTATGAGCTTCGTCTCAAGGAATCAACGAAATAATGCGCAATAATATAAAATAAAAAATATAATTTATCGGATAGTTGGAATAAAAAAGTCTCCAGGGCAGAGGATATCTCCGCTTCGGAGGCTTTTTGCGTGTAAAAGGAGCTGATAAATATTTTGTATATAAAAAGTTGCGCAAAAGTGCAACACGGTGTAGCAATATACACCACGTATCGACCTATATCATGCCGGCCAGAGACTGCATAATATATACAGATCTGATCAGGTGCAATAATATGATCTACAAATTGTTGTGCTGCAGTGCTTTATAATGTGTATTATGCACATATTGGTATGGTGTTATTTGTAAAAACAACCATATGTTGGGTTATGTGCAATCGGGTGCGCAAAATATGATGACTGTGGAAGCGCTTCTAATAAAATCAGTTGTGCAAAATGTATACTTTTTTATTTGTAAAGTTATTTAAATTAGCAGTTGACAACAATAAGCATAACTGATAATATGTAATTACAAAGAACAACCGATTGCGCACGGAAAACGAGAAGAGCAACTAATTTCTTATTATTTTATTTAAAGAGGAGGACATAAGAATGAGAAAGAAAGTTTTATCATTAACACTTGTTGCTGCGATGATGGCAGGATGCCTTGCAGGATGCGGCAACGCAGAATCAAAGGACGAAGGAACAACAGCAGCTGCTGGTGACAGCACAACACAGGCTGCAGCATCAGAAGATGCGATTCAGAACTTAATTGCTGCAACAACAGGAACTGTAGATCTTTCAGTATGGGCTTCTGAGGAAGATCAGGATCTCACAACACAGGTTATTGAAGAATTCAAGAAAAAGTATTCAGACGTTGACTTCAACATCACACTCGGAGCTGAGTCAGAGTCAAAGGCAAAGGACGATATCCTGGTAGACGTTGAGGCTGCTCCTGATGTATTCGCATTTGCTGATGATCAGATCAATGAGCTGGTTAAGGCTGGAGCACTTCAGCCGGTACAGGCTACATATACTTTTGATGTTGCAAACGAGAATGTAGCAGCTTCTGTTGAGGCAGCTTCTGTTGATGGAACATTATATGCATATCCAATGACAGCAGATAACGGATACTTCATGTTCTATGATTCATCAGTATTCACAGAGGATGATGTTCAGTCACTGGATGCTATGATCGAGGCAGCAAAGAAGGCAAATAAGAAGATTGCTATGAACGTATCAGATGCCTGGTATGTATACTCATTCTTCCAGGGTGCAGGTCTTGACCTTACACTTAACGATGACGGACTTACAAATACATGTACTTGGAATCAGGCAGGCGGTACAGACGTAGCTCAGGCAATCCTTGATCTCTTCAAGACTGGCGTATTTGTAGATATGGATGATCCTACACAGGCAACAGCAATCGCTGAGGGTACGATCTGTGCAGCAGTTAACGGAACATGGAGAGCAGCAGACGCTCAGGCAGCATGGGGCGAGAACTATGCAGCAGCTAAGCTCCCTACATACACAGTTGCAGGCAAGCAGGTTCAGATGGCATCATTCTCAGGCTGCAAGCTTATCGGTGTAAACCCACATTCAAAGAATGTAGGCTGGTCAATGCTCCTCGCAGAGTACCTTACATCAGAGGATACACAGGTTACAAGATTTAAGCAGAGAGGCCTTGGCCCTTCAAACATCAACGCTTCAGAGTCAGAAGAAGTTAAGGCTGATCCAGCTATATCAGCTCTTGCAGCTCAGGCAGCATATGCAACACCACAGCGTGTAGGTGGTAACTACTGGACACCAGCTGAGACACTTGGTTCAATTCTTGCCCAGGGCAATCCAGACGGAACAGATCTTCAGAAGCTTCTCGACAACGCTGTAGAAGGAATTGAGGCACCTGTATCACAGGAGTAATCTTAAATAAGAAGTACTTTGAATAATATTTATAAGTTATAATGAGAATGCCTCATATGTCATTCGTGGCATATGGGGCATTTAAAAAAGAGAGGAGCTTTTTCATGAAGAAAATATCAGAATTCTTTAAAGCCATAGGAAGATATTTCAAGAATTTTGGTGTTGCTTTTGCAAAAGGTGATATATGGGTTAAGCTCTCGACGGTTATCATGGGTGCAGGTTACTTCGCAAGAAAGCAGATCGTCAATGGCTTGATCATGCTCATCGTTGAGGCTGCATTTGTGTTGATGTGCGTAGGCTATGCGGCACCAAACCTTGCCAAATTTGGAACTCTTGGAACTGTAAAGTTTGAGCAGGTATTTGATCCACTCACCATGCAGACAACTACTAATAATTACGACAATTCATTCCAGATTCTTCTCAATTCGGTGGTTGCGTTGTTCATAATTCTTATATTCGTGCTTTTCTACATTCACAATATCAAGACAGTGTACAAGCTTCAGCAGATGAAGGAAAAAGGAAAACATATAAATACATTCAAGGAAGATATGAAGGCACTCTTCAACGAGAAGTTCCACATAACACTTCTAACGCTTCCGACAATTGGTGTAGTCATAATGAATATTCTGCCGATACTTATTCTTATAGCGGTGGCATTTACCAATTATGACCAGCAGCACCTTCCACCAAACTCACTGTTTACATGGGTGGGCTTCAAGAACTTCGCAAGCCTGTTCTCAAACAGCATGACAGTCACATTTGGATATTCATTCAGAAAGGTTCTTGGCTGGACACTTGTATGGGCGGTCATGGCTACATTTACCACATTCATAGGCGGTATTCTTCTTGCCAAGGCGATCAATTCCAAGACAACCAAGCTGCCAAAGATGTGGAGAACACTTTTCATCATATCAATAGCAGTTCCACAGTTCGTAACACTGCTTTTGGTTAGAAACTTCTTCGCTGATTCAGGTATTGTGAACACTATCTGTTCAAATATCGGTATCACAGACATGCTTAAGCATGCAGGACTTGTCGGTGAACATCTTACATATATACCGTTCCTGACCGATCCTCACTGGGCAAAGGTCATGATCATTCTCATCAATATCTGGGTCGGTGTTCCATATCAGATGCTGATCGCAACAGGTGTTCTGATGAACATACCTACAGATCAGATTGAGAGTGCAAGGATCGATGGAGCAACAAATTTCCAGGTATTCTGGAAGATCACTATGCCATATATCCTGTTCATCCAGGGCCCGGCACTTATAACAGACTTCGTAAAGAATATCAACAACTTCAACGTAATCTACCTGCTCACACAGGATGTATTCG
>OLNM01001998.1_pt1 | contig 13657 bp, 18 predicted proteins | sample 1672391 | NCBI WGS metagenome assembly OLNM01 (sample SAMEA3136680, study PRJEB25190) | human gut metagenome | reverse complement strand
CCTCAGGCAAAATCACACGATTAGACTGGCTTATAAGAGCCAATCACGCGCGTGATTTTTTATTTTGACAAAAAAGCATAATCAAAAAGGCCAGTGCAAATGCACTAGCCTTTTTTTGTTGTTATGAAAACCCCAGGACCGAAGAGGTCGAAGGGGCGCATCAATCTAAAAAGAAAAAGATTGCTGTTGTTTTGTGTCATAGAGGACACGTTATGAAAAAAGTATAAGTCCGTAGGTTGCTTAAGCCTACAAAAGATATTATACCAGTCAAACGACAAATAAACAAAGTGAGATGACCTAAAACAAGGGAAAGCAAGCTAAAGCAAGGGAAGGCAACCTAAAACAAAGGAAAGCAAACTAAAGCAAGGGAAAGCAAACTAAAACACCGAGAAAGCAGTGGAAAACAAAATTCGAAATGATATTTCGAAATTCGCCATATTGATCTATATATAGTGTGCTAAAAATCATCCGATTAGTAACACAAAATAACGAAAGGGGACTTATGCAAATGTAATAGTTATATCAACCAGACTTTAGATGTCATCTTACTGCTTGGAGTTTGACTATCTTTTAGAATTAAGACAAGCAGAAATAAAAAATAAGAGGAATAAACGAATGAATGAATATATTACCAACATAATCCAACATTTCAGCCGTGAAGACTGTAAAACAATCTTGTTAATCTTATCTAAGTTGGCAAGAATAACTTATGGCTTGATAGTTTTGTATCAATCAAAACAATATCAGGGAAAACATATCATCAAGAAGCAGAATAAGATTGCTTACAAACTTATCTTTGACTTTATTGATTTAATCATAGGACTTGTTGGATAACTGAACTAACCCATTTTAAACATTCTCAGACGCACAGACAGACCGATAGAACCCTCTAAAACGAAAGGGGAGGGGAATAGGGACTGCGCGTGCTAGAAACGATTGTGAGACGAAATTAGAGCCTTGTTGTATCAAAATCACCAAGGCTTTTCGTGCTGCTCTGGGGCTATCTCAGTTTAAACGTCATCTGCTAAGAAGCGCCAGCATTTCATAAGGTATCAAGCAGCAAGCCCCTAAGTTCAGACACAAAAAACTAAAGGCTAAACGCAATGGAAGAAGAAAGAATTTTATGGTTTAAACAATTTTCTTTTTCCTGGAAAAAATCAAGCATAATAATATTGGCAAAAAAGTGTGATTTTTATGGCAGAATTTATGAGACTGGCTAAAGTTAGTTTTAAAATGGTTTGCTAAAAATCGGTTAGAATCAAAAGCACAAACGCCATGAAGAAGAAAAAGTTTTTATGGTTTCAAAAATTTTCTTTTTTCAAAATAAAATCGAGCATAATAATTTTGTATAGAAAGGAGCCCATCAATGGCAGATTTTATCAAAGATTTGTTGAATGTAGTTATTCAACACAACAAGAATTTACTTCAGTTTTTAGAGTTAGCAACAACACTTGTCATTGTACTATGGACCATCATTGTTTTATTAATAGTGGCACTTACTACTCGTAGATCGTCGAAATACAACGCTAAACATGACACCCAGAAGACGGAAGTAAGTGAAGTATTGTTGATCAATGCTCTAGATTTAGTTATAAACGCTTTGCGCTTGTTTCTTGGGCGCTGACACAACCAGACAGCTTCTTTAGGCCTGCTAGAGGGTAAAAGGGCCAGCGCGTGAAGAAGGACTATATCGGATGCAACTGGCAGGGTTCCTATTCGCTGGAGGGGGTTTTTATTCCTGAAGTAAAAGAGCTATACCCCCTTGTCAATACTAGGCTTTAGTCATCACTAAAGAAATAGAAACAAAAAGGGGTTTTTAATCGATGCGACTGCATCCCAACTTCAAGCCCTTTTGCGCTTTTATGGTACTTAATTGCAACTGGCTGGTATTCTATTTTTTCAAAGATGATTTTACCAAACAAAAAAGCACCTGGGGGAGATTGCCCTGGGTGCTCTTAAGACGATCACAGACTGGAATTAGTGAAGGTGAGTAGGAGGTGTCTCTGGGATTTTAAGGAGATAATCCGAGAGACTAGAAATTTATTGATTTACAGGGTAGGCGGATAAGACCTACAACGCTATTATATCAACCCTTTGTCAGATGAACAAAGAGAGAATAATTAGAAGTCAGCCAATCCAAGAAATTGGCCTGATCCTGGTTAAATACCTAGACTAAACATCTAATCAACTACCAGGCTGCGCGTGGAAGTCTTGAGATATAATAGAGATTCAAGAAGATGATTAGTAGAAAAAACAAAAGACCAAGGAAAGGCCGTCCCTGGTCTTTTGTCGTACCTGAAAAAGCACGGAGTCAAGCAGGTACAAAGAAAAGTTTGATTTATGAGGTAGGCTAATAACCTACGAGGATATTATAACATAAAAACGTAATTGATATTGCAACCCTGTTGTATCAATGATAGAATGAAGGTGTGTTAGTTTAAAGGACTATTTGAGGTTATCCGTCTGTTGCGTTGTGACAGGCGTTTTTTTGTGCCGAAATCACTTTCTTGATTTCCTTTGCTGAAAATTTCTTAAAGTGATAATATTGAATCAGGCTTGTAGGCAAGCAGATGGAGTGATAGAAAATATAACGAAAGGAACTAACTCGGAAAGGAAGAAAATGCCTAACAGCAACCAATACCCAAACTGTTAGGGACTCAGAAAATACGCTGAGTATATCCTTTTTTACCCTCCATAAATAAAATGCGTCCCTTGGGGGCTCTAGTTTAGGGCGTAGAAAGGCATAAAATGCCAAAAACAAAGAATCAACCAAATTCTATTCGCACTCGCAAACCTGCAAGCCAACTAAAACAAGGTGATATCATCGAGACAATGTTTGGTGTCCAAGAAGAATGTAGACAGGGAGAACGAACAATGGTGGGCAAACGTCCATGTATTGTGGTTAGCTCAAAATGTCACTTTTTGCAGACAAACATGCTAATTCTTGTACCTATCACCAGGGGCAACCAATGTCCAAAAGGTAACGTGCCTGTCCGTAGCCATCCGAAAGTAAAAGGATTCGCCAAGGTTCATCAGTTGAAGCCAGTTGATGTCGTACGTAGAAAGTACACCTATCTTGGTAGTATCAGTCCTGAAGAATTGGAAGAAATCTATAAGATTTCAAATAGCTATTTGGCGCGTGACTAAGACCAGGGTAAATAACCTTAAAAAACACCTAAAAACTAACACCTTGAAAGGTGTTTTTTGTTTTACCATTACTTAAAATCAACCTAAAAACAAAGAAAATTTAAGAATATCCTTGTAGGATCCCTCTTTCCATGCTATACTGAAGATGGTTTTAATGAATAAATGTTAGCGCTGGAGTGGTTACTAGCGTTATTTTTTTGCCCTAAAGGTCAGATAAAGTCAGATATTGCTAGATGAAAGTTATTACTAGCTGAAAAGTCATTAATATCAAGCAACTAAAGGAGTCCTAAAGTGATATTTCTATTAATGGTTTTCAATCCACGGTTATTCTTTGACAAATGTTTAAACATAGTATAAACTATAAGAGGACATAAGGAGAAATAAAATGGCTATGAGTAAAACCGTCCTGACAGAGACGAAATCTGTCCGCAAGTGGGGAAATGGGTTAGGTGTGCTTATCCCAGCAAAGGTTGCAAGCACTCTAGACCTGACAGCAGGTGATAACCTTGTAATGCACCTGACTGACCAGAACACCTTGGTACTGGAAAAAAAAGAGGAAAAACGTCCAGTGCCAACCTTTAATATTCGTGATATCGCTGAAAAACATGATTTTCAGCTGATAAATAAAAATCATAGAAATCCCATTGACATAGAGCCAGTGGGAAGAGAGGTTTTCTAATAAATGAATAACTTATTCATTAAAACCAACCCAGACGAACAGCCATCAGATGCTGTTTCAAGCCAGACCATGCAGGAGAAGACATATTATCGGAACCTGGAACAGGGTGATATCATCAAGCTCGATGTAACCACGTCTAACCAACGAGGGAACCGAGAGAAGAAATACTATCATCCAGCCGTGATCATCAGTAATAACCCAGCAATTTGCATTACTGGTTTAGTTAAGGCAGTGCTTGTTCAATCAGTCAATTTTGATGATGACTTGACGGTAGCCTTAACTATTACAGCAGATAACCCGCATGTCACTGGTTATGCAGAACCATTTCAGGAACACTCTTTTGACTTGGCAGCAAGGCCTTACAAGTATTTTGGGAAAGTCACTGAAGATGAAATCCTGGAAATTCTTGGTAAGCATAACATGCTGACAGAAAGACTGTAAAAACGAGCACCCAACGGGTGTTTTTTCTTTTTATCAAAAAGCCTCCAGCTTTTTCTAAGTTAATACGAATAGATAAGCAGGAGGACAGAAAATGATCACTATAAAACGAGTAAAAATAGACCACTATGGACGTAGCACCTATGGCCCTGAAGTCTGGTGCCGTGTCTATATTGAGTATCGAGGTAAGTTCTATAAGCTCTTTCAACTGATACAGACGGATAGAATACTGACCGAGGAAGAAGCGACTGTAATCATTGCTGGTCGCTATCAAGAGCTGTCAGACCACTACGCACGTGCAATCTTTGACTAGCCTATATTATCGCATTTAAACGCCTTAGAACCACATTCACGCGCGTGATAAACTTAAACCCAAGCCAGACTAACTGAAGTTATAAAGAGCATAAAAAAAGAGCGGTTAACTACTCCGCTCAGCCTTCCAGCAAGTCAACCTATGTCACTCCCTTACAAAAGACAATGGAATAGTCTAAGATACTCTTATCATCAAAGATAAAGGAGTAACACCATGACAACGTTATATCATAGCTACAGCTATACACCCTATGAGAACGCCCCTATAGAGCCGTATAACTACCCTGAAGGACAAGTAATCACTAGAGAGCTGATAGAAGATACAGTAGCATATCAAACCGAAATTAGGGAGCTGATACGCTACGAGGAAACAGACCGTTTTGGAATCGCAGAAGTATATCCTTATGGTGCTGATGATCAACCAGAATATTTTGATCGATTGCTGACTTATCTGATTGAAGAGAAGCTATTAAGCGACTCCAGCCAGTTTCTAGCCATTCTAGAGGATAGTTATAAAGCTGGTAAACTATCGCTAGACCAAGCACCATCCTTGGGCTATCTTTGCCTAGTCAACGACAAGCAAGCTAAAAACGGCATAGGCTATCTAACGACCATGACACAACAAGACCTAGAAAGCTATCTGGCACCCTATAAAGCCATTATTCTCAAAGAGGGGATAGATAGAGAGGTGAAGGAACGTATAAGGTCTTAAATGCTCACTAGAGGCCCAGAAAGGGCCTTTTTTGCGTGTGAACGACTTCCCTGGTCCGATAACACTGCCCCAAAAGAAGGTGCTAGCTATAAGCCCCTATGAGGGATAATAAAGCAATCAAAGAGAAAGCATATATCACGCGCGTGGTTTAAATTACCTGAAATCCACAAGGAGGGTTTACTTTTATTCTGTACGTGGTATGATAAAAAACGTAGGTACGTGATGCAATAAGCACGCCTGCACTGTCGTCCTTTGCTAATTAAATATAAAGAAAGAGGTATTCTTATGGCAAAAGCTGTAAACCGACGTTCTATCGTCGAAAAACTTAACAAACACGGTTACGAAGTTGTTCGTACCAATCAACTCTTCGAACTCTTTAGTAACGAAGAAGGGAAGGCGTTCCCCCTTGCGAAAAACGCCCCCGTTCACCAGGGGACTCTGAAACGTATCGCTGCCGTTACTGGCATCGATTTGCTTTCTGAGTAAGGTAACAATAAACCATAAGTTCTGACACTTATGGTTAAAGAAGGAAAAGCGGTTATACCGCTAAGAGCAGTAATGGCGCTGCTCACCGAAAATAGTGTGAGTATTCTGTTACTGCTTAAACGGTGAATTCAAAATGCCATATTAAAGAACTCGCTTTATATTTCAAGAACGACAGTAGCCCCAGGTTTAGCCTGGGGCTTTTTGTATATCCTAGACTGATAACATAACCTAATTAGAACTCTGCTGATACCCCCTATAAAGAGCTACCTTATATCACACACGTAGCAATATCCTATAAAAGTGTATGTAATACCTAGAAAAAAAGTTATAAAAACAAGAAAAAAATCAAAAAAGGGGTTGACTTTATATAGTACATGTACTATAATATAAATGTAAGGTTGAGTGACAGGCAACCTTAACAAAAATAGGAGGAAATAGAATGGCTAAACACAATAAAAAACGATGGCTACAAATGAAAGAGTTAAGCATTGAAATTAATATCTTTTTCATCAAAATAACCATCGTTTGGAAATGATAGTTCGGAGCGAAAGCTCCTAGCTATTGTTTAGTGTATTCTAACATAAGAAAAAATGAAAAACAACGGCAAGATCATTTATAAGAATGGCCACATGAAAGTAACAGTCAGAAAAACCACACGAAGGGAAAAAGTCACGTTCCTTATCGGTGTAGCAGTTGTTTTACTTGCCTGGTGGTTATTAGCAAAATAAGGGGGAAACAATATGGCAGTATCAGAATCACAGAAAAAAGCGAATCAGAAATGGGCAGAACAAAACAAGGCACACAGAAATTATCTGTCAAAACGTTCGGCTGCGCGTAGTTTCATCAGAAACAATGCGACAGAAGAGGATTTAAAGGAACTTCAGGCCCTAATTTCTGAACGCTTAAAGGAGGAATCAGAATGAAAGTATCTTATGAGTCAGAAGAGTTAATTGAAGAGGTCCTGGAAGATATCGCTTTATTTGGTGAGGAAGATGAAGTATTTGCCATATACTCTTATTTTGAGGTAGTAGATGGCCGAAAAATTGACGCTGAGTTTATCACAGACTATTTTTCAGCAACTGAACCCGTTAGAGAGAGCGCAGGCCTTCCCTGGGATGCAGAAGATGAACAAGAGTATCAAGACCAATTAAAGCAGTGGCAGAAGCTTTATAAACAGTTAGAACAACTTAAGTATGAACGACTAACGTTAGGAGAGCTACTGAAGCGACTAGAAGAACAAAACAGAATATTTTAACCAGGAGAGAGTGGCCACGTCGTCGCTCTTTTTTGTTGTCATGCTGACATTGCCTTTAAACAGCAAGGCTGCGCGTGAAAATAGCTGTTTAGAAAAAGTGCAAAAAAAGTGCGCAAAAACTATTGACAAGAATAAGGATATGGTGTAATATATAAGTATAAGACGTGCATAAATTGTACGCAACAAAAAATAATTTTACGAGGTATTCGATATGGCATTTTTACCAGATCGACGTGAAGTCGAAAAAGTGTTAAAAAAACACGGTTTTTATAGCGTTAGGTTCAATGGAAGACACGAACTCTTTAAGAACGATGACGGAGTTACGTTCCCGTTGGCCAAACAAAAGACTGTCCCTAAAGGGACCTTGAAGAATGTATCTCGAGCAACTGGGATTGATATGTTTAAAGAGCTCGAGAAACAAAAAAAGAAAAATAACTAATCCCAGCAACAAAAAACTAATGAAAGGAGGAGTAATGTAATGACTAATCAAGAGACAACTAATCAAGAGACAACTAATCAAGAGACAACTATTGTCAACACTGGCTAGTTGTCTGCCATTATGGTAGACAACTAGATCACGAAATACCAAGTAAAAAATTAATTAACAAACGTAATTGACCATATCGATACCAAGTAAAAAATTAACTAAAGCAAGTAACCAATGGGAAAGAAGGAGAACAACAATGAAGAGGTATTATCCAGCTATTATCAGCTACGATAACGAAGATAAACGCTATTATGCTGACTTTCCAGATTTTAAGGGTAGCGTATTTACAGATGCTGAAACTTACGAAGAGATTCTTACACGCGCAGAGAGCGTCTTGAAATTGATGGTTACGGAATATCTCGAAACTGGCCGAGAGCTACCAGAACCAGAATTTTCTAATCAAGCTCAAGAAGGTGAAACAGTCGTTTCAGTAGGTGTTTGGCTTACACCGCTACAGGACAAAGCAGCTCAGCAAATTGTTCGAAAGAATACTTCTTTGCCACGTTGGTTAGCTACTGAGGCGGCAGATGCTGGCTATAACTTCAGTGAGGTCTTAAGGTTCGCCTTGCTGGAGAAATTAGGCTACTCCCTTCAGGAGGGGCAATACCACAAAGCGGAACCAGCAAAGGTAAATAAATAATAAATCACGCGCTAGATCGATACCGAAACAATAAGGGAGAAAATCCCTGATAAGGGAAACAACCTGGCTGCGCGTGCGATAAGATGCCGAGAAAGGAGGAAAATGAATGCCGTTTATACTAGAGGATGAGAGATATGAAATCGTGGATTATAACGCTATGCTTGTTTATATGATGCAGTTCCCTATCTTTGAGAGTCCTAACAAGCGCCTAAAGTATTTTTCTAGGTGGATTAATCATTTAAAGGCCATTGATGACGCAATGGCAAGAGAAACGCTGGTGATTCAGTCGCTACAGTGTTTCAGCTTCCTTATCTCTTTCGATGCTGTCCATGTACGCATTCAGTTTAATATCGATGCCATATCTAAACTGGTAGAAGATGAACAAGCGTCTGCGGTCCCTTTAAAGACGTTTGGCCCAGGACAAGGGCAAATCAATTACACTTCAGTAGCAGATGGCGAGTTCGATAGAGTGACAGAGCCCCCGACAATCCTGGTAGCTACTATTAGAAATGATCCTGGTAGAAAAGGGGTCGTCATTGACGGGAACCACCGACTTGCAGGTGCTATGGCAAGTGACCTGGAGTCAGTTAACGTCAAATACCTGGGGGACTCGTTCTTATCTAGACACCCTGAGGCCTTTGTCACTGCCTGGGACCATGCCCTCTATACGTTTATCAATGAAACGATGTTTCTATACCGCTGTATGGAAAATGGTTGGTTAAATGATGAACAGGCAATTGCCCGTTCTTACCTATCTGGAGACGTAGGCTATAAGTTTTAGAAGCAACCCCAAAAAGGTTGCTTTTTTAGCATTTGTTTACATGAAACCATTGACAAGTGCTAAATAAAGAGTTACAATATAACCAGAGTTAAGAGATGGCAAACTCTTAACAAAACACTAAACAAGGAGGCCTATATAAACATGGCACGTAAATATTCAGGATTCAATAGCAAAGACGAATTCGTCTTTTCAGAGTTCGATGGGAACTATAAATACAAGGGCTTTAAAGCTGAACAAGTTAAAAAACTCAGCAATCAATATAAAGAGCTAGTGGGCCAACATGTTTCAGAGGATGGCAATAACGCTGTTTTGAAAATTGCTGCTGGCCACGTCTTCAAAACAAGATACGGTTATGGCGTTATTGTCGATGCTAGCCACGTTGTCTTTATTAAAGACTGGCAGGTTTGGGGCTTAAGCCGTGATCAGCAAAGTTATATTATTAACTTTAATCGGGATTATTACCAGGTGAAAGAGTACGGTGATTTTCCCGACTTTGAGCACTATGAGGACCTTAAAGATTCAGACCTTGCGACATTTGACCAGGTAGTGGCCGTTGCTAAGCAGCAAGAAGAAGCCTATAACAATCCCGAGAAAGCAAACCACCTTGACGGATTGGGGCTAAGCTTTAACTGGAAATAATAGGGGGTGATAACTATGATTCAATCATTTGTCACAACCCAGGAACAAGAAATGATGCTTCAGGACTATTTAAAAGAGCAGTTAAGGAACACCTTAAAGATGACCAGAATTGCCGTTAAAAATCCCTTCCTAGGGGATATTCAGCAGGTGCTGCTAATTGATGATAGTTATTTTGCTAGCTATTACACCTTCAATCTTCGCTATAGTGAGCTGTTAGAACGCCTGGAGGTGTCCTGTGATAAGACATACAAGACACCCAGAGAGTTTTATGAGGGAGAAGAGAAGGACAGTCTTCGCCCTTTGTTTAGCAGTATTATCCTGGTAGACGGTAAAGAAGGCTATTCGAACCTTACCACCTGGTCGGTTTTAGAGGAACTAAGGGGGTGCGATATAAAATTGGTTCCCCTAGCTAAGGCTGAGCTGACCTATACTAAAAACCGCTGGAGCGGACAAAGGGCAAGCCATGAGCTATATTGCACAACGCTAGCAGTGCCTTCAGTTATTGCTGAGTGCGATAAGCAAGGTATCTGGCATGATTGGGCTTATTATGGTGATGACTTTGGAGTTATCGCAGTATCTAGAGAGCAGGAACGAAAAAAAGAGGTAGTGAGAGAGGGAGAACGCTTTTTGTGGTTTAAAAAACAAAAAGAAATCAGCATTACTTACAAGGATTATAAGCCCCTAGATAGTGCCCAGGAAATAGTTTTTAAGGAGCTAGCAGAATACTTTGAACAAAGACTATTAAGAGAGGTCCTAAAAGTGATCGATAAGGAACTTGAAAAGTTGGTACAGCCTATGAGCAAAGAAGAAGTAAAAGCGATTTTAAGGGTAAGTCAAGCATAAGGCACAAGATACAACCAAGATATAAGATACAGTCAGGGTATGAAATACAAGGGGGCGCGTGCTTATAGTGATGACAAACAGATAAAGAAAAACCTCTTCAGCAATTGCTGGAAGGGGCTTTTTGTTGCCTTAAAAATCAATGGTTAAACTAGCATTTTTGAAAGCGCTACAATTATTTGTCAAAATGATTATCCTAGATAACGACCAAACAAGGTCATATCAGCCCATAGCACCCCCAAAAGTAGCTTTCAACGGCATAGGGTGGGTGTTTAGCCGTCCTATCAATGACAAGGGCTTATATAAGCCTTATATGAGCATATCAGCCTATTAAATACCCAAAGCACGCGCCACGTGGTCAACGCTATCAAGTACCATTACAAGCTTTTAGGCTTGCAATGGCAAAAGAGCTAACCTTTTGGGGTCAGCTCTTTTGTCTGTTCTAATATTTTCAAGGTGGGCGATTGTGACAGTTTGGCGAAAAGCCCAGACGTTTTCTGGTAAGCCTTAAATCCATCTAACGCCCTATAGTAGCTTGTTTCCTGTCCACTGGGTCTATTGGTATGCTACTAGAGTAGCAAGGCACGACAATAGCCCATAACAAGCCTATAGGCGATTATAAGGACAAAGCAGGCACTGGCACGCGCCACGTGTCAGAAAACACTTGATTCACCTTTTTCAAAGCTTTTGGGCTTTTCAAAAGGTCATCAACGCCCTAGATAACGGTTTTTAACCGTCCATACGGCTATTTATTCCATGTTTCCTTGGTAGCAAGTAACCTAGGCTGTTTTATTACTGGCGTGCGAGTCTCAGGCTTTCAAGCCTTACAACTCGAACACCTAGTATAAATCCGCCTAGCTTACTACCAAGGAACTTTCACGGCATAAAACGCCTAACTGTGCTTTTCGATGTTTTCGAGGTTCTTTAGATTCCTCTTTGCGATTTTCAGACGCTTTTGGGCTTGCCATTTTGATTTGTGGGCTTTGACGTTTGCCAAGCTACCCTTCAGCATAAGTGGTGAAAGTAGCAGTAAGCCCAGCACAACAACAATAAAATAAATACTCATATCTCTATTTCTTTGCTATACTGTTAAAGAGGGTAGCAGAAAGGGGCGGTAGCCCCTCTCTGCTACCGTTCCCTATTGCTCAAGGTCTCTTCTTTGCTTCTCGTATTCGAGTTCAAGAAGGGAAGCTTCAGCGTTTAGCTTCCTAGCTTCAGCTTCCGTTTTTTGACGATTTTCCTTACTGTTACTGTACCTAACAGTAAGGAACAAACCGTACAAAGTTAAAATCCCTTGAGCAATGTCTTTGATAATTTCGAAGACCTGCATAGCGTTCTCTCCTTTCCTTATTGATATAACTATTATAACTCTTTATATAGTATTCGTCAAGTGGTTTTTGGTAAAAACAAGGGAAAAAGTGCAATTTTTTTGTGCAATAAGAGAATGCGAAAAGCTATCAGATTGATAGCTTTTTTTGTTGCCTAATCCTCTAAAAAAAGCAGAAAAATATTGACGAATAATAAATAAAGTGTTATACTAAATATAGTTAAGGAACGGCAAAACCTTAACAACAACACTAAACAAGGAGTTATCTATGTATAACGTTATTTCAGAAGAAGCTATTTCCCCACGTCAACGCCTAGTGTGTTATGGCGTGGAAACACTAACCGACCAAGAGATTCTTGGTGTGGTATTAGGTAAAGGCGAGGTCAGTGACTTAGAGATTGCTGAAAATGCCCTCGATAGCATGGGGAGTTTGGAAGACTTGTCTAGCTTGTCTGTCAAAGAGCTGGAAGATATTCAAGGCGTTGACGAACTAAAGGCGTTGCAAATTAAGGCAACGTTAGAGCTATCAAAGAGGGTAGAAAAAGCTGGGTTGTCGAGAACGGAGCAAATCATGTCAAGTCAGCAGGTCGCACGTCGTATGATGTTAGATATTGGCGATAAACGTCAAGAACATTTGGTGGCTATTTATTTGGATACGCAGAACCGTATTATTCAACAAAAAACGGTGTTTATTGGGGGTGTACGTCGTTCAATCGCAGAACCTCGTGAGATTCTGCATTATGCTTGTCATCTTATGGCAACGTCCTTGATTGTAGTTCATAATCACCCGTCTGGCGAGACTTATCCTAGTCGCAATGACCTTGATTTTACAGATAAGCTCAAACGTTCCTGCGATGATTTGGGCATTTGTCTTCTTGACCATTTAATTATTGGGAAAGGTACATATTATTCTTTCCGTGAGGAGAGGGAAGATTTTGAAATTTAAGGGATAGCATAGGTTTTACCTATGCTATTTTTATATGTCATAAAGCAATAGAAAACCGATAGAAAAGAATAAATAAGAATATTATTTATATTAAATAGAATATATAAGCTTATAAAATAATACAAAAGAATATAATAGAATAATGAAAGAGTTGACGAAACATAAATAAAGTGTTACAATATAGATAGTTAAGGAACGGCAAACCTTAACAACAACACTAAACAAAGGAGTTCGATATTATGGAACTGACCGAAACACAAGCAAAGAAATTACAGACGATTGGCAAACGTCTGTGTTCAGCCCATCGAGGAGCGAGAACGCAACTAAATAAATACCACGTAATCGACAACGTTGGATATTTTACAAACACCCACGTTGCTTTGAAATTCAAAAATGGGATTCTTAAAGAAGATATCCCCGTAAGCCCATTTGAGCAGTCGGATGGATATCCAGAGGTTGCAAGGTTATTTGATGGCTTTCCCAAAGGGGAAGAGGTCAAAATTTCAGTGAAAGATTTGCTTAAGCAAATCCGAAAAGAGAGAACAAATTTCAAAAACGGGAGATGGAATGATTTTTTAAATCAGTATACTGATAAAGGATTAATCCATTTAGTCGTAGATGAGAAAACTAAAAAAGTGGAGCTTATTCAAGGGAAGAAGCAGGGAGCGTTTAATGTAGATTACAAAAATCTATATGAGATTCTGCTCATGGCAGACAGTCTCAAAATCAAAGAGATGACTTGCTATTTTCACGATTGCAGAAGGAAGGAGAGTATTAACATTCGCCCCATGCTGCTGGAGGGGAAAAAAATGGATGCTTTGCTGTGTCCAGTACGAATTGCATAGAAAAAACAAGGGGGGCAAAATCTGCCCTCTTTTAAAATTAGCACGGGAGGAGGACGAACCAGGGGAACGATCGAGACCAGGGAGGAAGGGGAGGACTAGGGGGAGAGAATTGAGACGCACCAA
>OLNM01001977.1_pt1 | contig 13826 bp, 10 predicted proteins | sample 1672391 | NCBI WGS metagenome assembly OLNM01 (sample SAMEA3136680, study PRJEB25190) | human gut metagenome | reverse complement strand
CGGCACTGGTGGCATCCAGCTCGTCCAGGTCTAAGTCGATCTCTATCGTGTCATCTGGTTTTTGTTGGGACAAAAGAACAACCGTCTCCACATGATAAGTTCCCGGGAATAAATCTATCCCGCTGATCTTCTCCACTTTATATCCACGTCCCTGTATCATCTCCAGATCACGTGCCAGGCTGGTCGGTTTACATGCAATATATACCAGACGTTCCACTCCGAAATTCAGGATCTTCATAAGTGCCTTCGGATTCACACCGTCTCTCGGCGGATCGAGCATGATCAGATCCGGAACTTCCCCCAGTTCATCAATGACTTTCAATACATCCCCGGCCCAGAATGTACAATTGTCCAGATTATTTAACTTCGCATTTTCTTTTGCTGCCTCTACCGCTTCTTCTACAATCTCCACACCAACCACTTTCTTCGCAACCGGCGCAAGGATCTGTGCGATCGTTCCCGTTCCGCTGTACAGATCGAAGACAACTTTTTCATTCGTATCTCCGATGTATTCTCTAGCTGTCTCATACAAGACTTCTGCTCCCAGCGAATTGGTCTGGAAGAAAGAAAATGGTGTGATCTTGAATTTTAATCCAAGTAATTCCTCGTAAAAATAATCCTGTCCGAACAGCACTTCTGTTCCCTCGTCTTTTACGACATCTGCAAGGCTGTCATTCTTTGTATGCAGGATTCCAACCAATGTTCCATCAAATTTAAGTGATGTCATTTTCTCCAGCCATACTGTCTTAAATGCCTGGATTTTAGAAACTGCTTCTGTCGGATCAATCCCCAGTTCTGCTGTGTCGGATGCTGTGACCAGATCTACCAGAATTTCACCTGTCTTCACTGCTTTTCTTACTAACAGATGACGGAAATATCCTACATGACGCATGCGATGATAATATGGAAGGCCTGATTCTCTGGCACATTCCAGTGTATATGCAAGAATTTTCCTGTAATCTTCATCTACGATCTGACAATCCGTTACATTAACAATATCATGAAAACTTCCTCTTTTGTGCATACCAAGTGCCAGCGGTCCGTCTTTATATTCATCTCCGAATGAGAATTCCATCTTGTTACGGTATTCGGATCTGACCGGACTTGGTTTGATGCCTTCCCAGATATATTCACCATTTACCGCTTCATCCATCATCTTTTTCACCTGCTCATTTTTCATCGCAAGCTGCTCCTCATATGGAAGATTCTGGTACGTACACCCTCCGCACTGACCGAAATGTGGACAGGCTGACGGAATCTCGCTTGCTGACGGTTCCACCACTTCTAAAAGGCGTCCCTCTGCCTTTCCTTTTCTGATCTTATTCACAGAAAATCTTACTTTCTGTCCCGGCACGCCGTTCTTTACGACTACCCATCTGTCTTCTTCCGGCACGTATATGCGCCCTTTATTTGGAAATTCCACGGATTCTATAATTCCTTCGTATACCTGTCCTTTTTTCATATATATCCTTTCTGCTGTAACTCTTTTTCTATTCTCTTATTTCAAATCATCTACTGTTCCGGTATTCTATAAAAGCTTCCATATTATCCTTTATACACGGCCTTCAGTATCGTTCCTTCCTGCTCTACCCGTACATGTTTCAGACTCTTCACATACTGGTTAAACTGGGAATATCCATAATCGCGAATTTTAAAATCTTTGTATTTCTCATACATTTTATTACCAAGTGTACTGAGTTCTACTCCTGCTTTTCCGGCTTTTTTTACGATCTGCACAACATAGCTGTCGATATTTTCCTTCAGATCCTGATCTTCTCTTAAAGTAACAGACACAATGTTGCCATGCTTTACCATCTGTATCCTTGTAAATTCTTCCAGGAATTTGGACAACATATTATATCCGTAACTACGTACATCAAAATCCGGATACAGACTTACCAATCGGCTTCCGACTTCGCCCAGTCCAGTCGGCTTATTAATATCCTGGTTTTCAATGATCATCTTGATGATCGCATCTTCAATCTTCTCCTTGCTACGTTTGTCATGTGATGTCTCATTCTTTGTGGTTCCAGGATTCTGTTCACTCATCAGATTTTCTAAGATTGTAAATTTATCACACGCTTTTCGAAATGGCTCCGGCGTCTTATTCTCTCCCATACCGATGACCATCTTTCCACTTTCTCTTAATCTGCTTACCAGCCTTGTAAAATCGCTGTCACTGGATACGATACAGAAACCGTCAACATCATTGGTATACAAAATATCCATTGCGTCAATGATCATAGCCGAATCAGTTGAGTTCTTCCCCTGTGTATAGCTAAACTGCTGGATCGGCGTGATTGAATTCGTTAAAAGTTCATCCTTCCAGCTCGAATGCTGCGTGCTGGTCCAGTCTCCATATATTCTTTTGTATGTAATAATCCCGTATTTTGACAACTCTGTCAATATTGGTTTGATGTATTTTGCTGATACATTATCCGCATCGATCAGCAGTGCATAACACTGTTCTTCCATTCTTTCCCTCCCGTTACTTATTCATATATCTATATAACCTTGCCTTTTATTTTATATGTTCATAGATTTATATCTTCGGATTGTATTGGATTGCACTCGAGACCGCAAGAGAAAAGCAGGCCAGTCGCCTTTCTTATATCAGATCGGTTTCTAACCTGCTTCTTTCTTCACTTATTCATTCGCCCGGTTCTTATACCTGATCGTCATCATCGAAAAAGTCATCGTCGAAATCATCATCATCGAAATCGTCTTCGAAATCTTCCAGATAATCCGGGGTGAAGAAACAATATACTGCATAAGCGATTCCTGCAACTGCAGCTACAGCTCCAACTAATGCCAGGATCCAGAGTACGGTCTTGCCGTGTTTGTCCTCTTCTTTTTTATTCATCAGTTCGCTAAGCTTGGATGCTGCAATAATATCTTCTACTTTACTCATGCTTCCACGTCCTTTCCTCTGCTCTTTTGGCAAATCAATTCTGCGTTTATTATATCACTTTACATGATGTATTACTACTTATTTTTTTTAGATTTTTATTCTGAAATCTATACACATTTTTCTAATTGTATGTAATATTTTATCTGATTTCTACACTTTCTGAAGTCTGGCAAATGCTGCAAACATCTTTTTCGTTCCCGGTCCGTCAAAATCAACGGTGACTTCATAATCTCTTCCGCCTTCCGTGATCGCAGTCACGGTTCCTTCTCCGAATTTGATATGTTTCACACGGTCCCCGACTCCGTAAGGAAGCTTTCCGCCCTTCGGTGTACCGAACTGCTGTACCGGCTTCGGTGCGGTAAATGCTTTGGTCTTGAAAGCTTCTTTTGCCTGCATGAAAGAAGTCTTCACTCTTACCGGTTCGCTTTCTTCTTTCTTCTCTTTCTTTGTGGACGGTCCTGTTTCCAGAAGTTCTAACGGAATCTCTTTTAAGAAACGGGACATTTTCTTATACTGCGTCTCGCCATGCACCATACGTTTTCTTGCGCAGGTCAGAGTCAGATCTTTCTCAGCTCTTGTGATTCCCACATAGCAGAGACGTCTTTCTTCTTCCAGTTCTGCCGGATCGTCGGCTGTGATCGTCATGTAGCTTGGGAACAGACCATCTTCCATTCCTGCCAGATATACATGTGGGAATTCCAGACCTTTCGCACTGTGCAGTGTCATCAGTACTACATAATCCGTACTTTCGTCCAGACTGTCGATATCTGCCACCAACGCTACATCTTCAAGGAAACCGCTGAGTGTCGATGCCTCATTCTGTGTCTCACAGTTTTCTTCGTAAGCTGCAATCTTGTTACGGAGCTCGTCTATGTTTTCGATTCTTGATGTTGCTTCTTCACTTTCACATTCATGGATCAGCGCATCGATATAGCCAGTTTCTTTGATGACTTCTTCCATCAGTTCGGATACACTCATATCCTGTACATCATTTTTGAAATGCTCAATCATCGCAACAAATGATTCCAGTTTTGCCTGTCCTCTTCCGATGTTCGGGATCAGATCTACAGCCCGGAGTGCGTCATAGAAACTGCATTCTCTGGATGATGCATATTCCTGCACACGGTTAATACTGGTCAGTCCGATACCGCGTTTTGGAACATTTACAATTCGTCTGACAGCCAAATCGTCTCTTCCGTTATCAATCGTCTTAAGATACGCAAGAAGATCTTTGATCTCACGTCTCGCATAGAAGTTCACGCCGCCGATGACTTTATATGGAATACTGTCACGGACGAAACGTTCCTCGAACATACGGGACTGTGCATTGGTACGATAAAGTACTGCATTATCTTTGTAACTGCAGAGTTCTTTATTGACATGACGTCTGATGTCCCCGACTACATATTCTGCTTCTTCATAAGCAGAATCGAACTGGCGGAACTGGATCATATTTCCATCTTCGTTCTCTGTCCAGAGAGTTTTTTCTTTTCTTCCATGATTGTTCCGGATCACGGCATTGGCAGCATTCAGGATATTGCCGGTAGAACGGTAATTCTGTTCCAGTTTGATCACCTTGGTATCATCAAATACATGTTCAAAATCCAGGATGTTCTTAATGTTCGCACCGCGGAATTTATAAATGGACTGGTCATCGTCGCCAACCACGCACAGGTTACGGTACTTGGATGCCAGCAGATGGATCAGTTCGAACTGTACTGTATTCGTATCCTGATACTCGTCTACCATGATATAACGGAAACGCTCCTGATAATATTCCAGTACATCTTTCTGCGTCTGGAAAAGCTGCACCGTCTTAAACAACAGATCGTCAAAATCTAACGCATTATTTGAACGGAGCTGTTTTTCATATTCTTCATATACTTCTGCAATTTTTTTCCGGCTGTAATCCCCTTCTGCACGCATTCTGTATTCCTGCGGTGTCACCAGTTCATCCTTTGCTTTGGAAATCTCTGACAGCAGTGCTCTTTCCCGGAACATCTTCGTATCAACCTGCAGAAGCTTGCAAACTTCACGCATCAGTGTCTTCTGATCATCACTGTCGTAAATCGTGAAGTTGGTATCGTATCCAAGCAGATCAATATGGCGTCTTAAGATACGCACACACATGGAATGGAAGGTACTTACCCAGATGCTTTCGGAACCGTAGCCGACTAATTTATCGACACGTTCCCTCATCTCTCCTGCTGCCTTATTCGTAAATGTGATCGCCAGGATATTCCATGGATTCACCTGCTGCTCTTCGATCAGATAAGCAATCCTGTGCGTCAGCACTCTGGTCTTCCCGGATCCCGCACCAGCAAGGATCAGAAGTGGTCCTTCGGTATGGAATACGGCTTCTCTTTGTTGTTCATTTAATGTATCATATATACTCAATCTTATAGTTTCCTTTCTTTCCGGTTTTCTATTCTTCTTTTTTCTTTCCGGCCTGTTCTGCTTTCGTCATGGATTCATGTTCTCTTTTTACTTCTTTATAAAGAGCCGTTGATGTCCAGTTCTGGTTCTTTGCAGTAACGATTGCCTTTAGCGGAATCTGTACTTTTTCTTTTCTCATCTGGAATAATAACTTATCCAGTGTCTGATTGTCTGCCAGCAGCATGACAATCATCTCTTCTTCAAAATCTGTCATTTCTTCATTTTTTGCATTGTCTGTCCCGGAAGTTTCTTCCACAGATGCTTCTTCCGCCACTTCTTCTTTCAGTCCGGTCAGTACTCCGATTGTTTTAGAATACTCTTCTTTTTCTACATATTTTACACGAAATCCGAGAAAGCTTCCCAACATCCCGATCTTTCTGCCTTTTTTCGTGCCTTTCAGATTATAACATAACATGATTGATCTCATATGCATTCTACCTCTTTTCGAATGTCTGTTTCCATTATAGTGATTTTAGGTGTGTTCTGCAAGGCACATTTTAAATCCTTACGAATGCATGACACTACAGAAAACCTGCCCCTGGCAGCTCTTTATGAACGCATGGCGATAAAAAGCTTCCTTCCGGATCATAAGATTTTTCTTATTTTTCCAAAGGAAGCTCTTTTATTTTTTTATGTTCTTATGCGCTGATCGCATTTCCCGTATACAGCTGATAATATCTGCCTTTCTCTTCGATCAGCTCATCATGTGTACCTCGCTCGATGATTCTTCCCTGCTCCAGTACCATAATGCAGTCGGAATTGCGGACCGTTGATAATCGGTGAGCAATGACAAATGTTGTTCTTCCGTGCATCAGCTTATCCATACCATCCTGTACAATCCGTTCTGTTCTGGTGTCGATGGAACTGGTCGCTTCATCGAGGATCAGTACCGGCGGATCGGCGATGGCTGCTCTCGCAATGGCAAGAAGCTGGCGCTGTCCCTGGCTTAAGTTCGCTCCATCTCCGGTCAGCATCGTATCATAACCATCCGGAAGCCGGCGGATAAAGCTGTCGGCATTGGCAAGCTTTGCTGCTGCCACGATCTCTTCATCGGTCGCATCCAGTTTGCCAAAGCGGATATTGTCACGCACCGTTCCGGTGAATAAATGTGTATCCTGCAGAACGATTCCAAGTGAACGCCTGAGATCTGCTTTCTTGATCTTATTAATATTAATTCCATCATAGCGGATCTTACCGTCCTGAATATCGTAGAAACGGTTGATCAGATTGGTAATCGTCGTCTTACCTGCACCGGTCGAGCCGACGAAAGCAATCTTCTGTCCCGGTTTCGCATACAATTTGATACCATGCAATACAATTTTCTCATCATTATAGCCGAAATCCACGCCATTGAATACAACTTCACCTTTGACTTCCACATAATCCACACTGCCATCATTCTGATGTGTATGTTTCCATGCCCAGCGCTCGGTTCTTTCTTCACACTCTGTGAGCTTTCCGTCTTCTTCTTTCGCATTGACCAGTGTTACATAGCCTTCATCCAGCTCTTCTTTTTCATCCATCAGACGGAAGATACGATCAGCCCCGGCCATTGCCATAACGATTGCATTCATCTGCATACTGATCTGATTGATCGGCATACTGAAGCTCTTATTAAATGTCAGGAAACTCGCCAGTCCTCCAAGCGTAAATCCTCCGACTTTTCCAAGTGCCAGCACACCTCCGACGATCGCACAGATTACATAACTGATATTTCCAATCTGTGCATTGATCGGTCCTAAGAAGTTGGCAAATGTATTCGCTCTGTCTGCGCTGATATATAACTCATCATTCAGTTTCTTGAAATTCTGCATATTCTCTTCTTCATGACAGAACACCTTTACGACCTTCTGCCCGTTCATCATCTCTTCGATGTAACCGTTCACAGTTCCCAGGTCTTTCTGCTGTTTTGCAAAATATGCCCCGCTCTGTCCTGCAGATTTCTTCGAACAGAATACCATGATTCCGACCATGACCATCGTTACGATAGTAAGCGGGATGCTTAAGATCAACATACTGATAAATACACTGACGATCGTAATCCCACTGTTTAAGAGCTGTGGCATACTCTGGCTGATCATCTGTCTCAATGTATCGATATCATTCGTATATACCGACATGATGTCACCATGTGCATGGGTATCAAAGTATTTGATCGGCAGCTTTTCCATATGTGAAAACAGATCATTTCTTAAGTTACGGAGTGTTCCCTGTGTCACATTTACCATCAGACGGTTATAACCGAACGTTGCAAGTACACCCAGCGCATAAAATGCTGCCACTTTGGCGATCGCATGTGCAAGCGGTGTAAAGTTCGGATTATCCGATAATAAAAATGGTGTAATATATTCGTCGATCAGGTTCTTCATGAACATCGTTCCCTGCACATTACAAAGTACGCTGACAACGATCAGTACTACGACACTGATGCAGTGGAATTTATAGTCTTTCAATACATATTTCATAAGGCGGAGGAATAATTCACCCGGATTTTTTACCTGTGATTTCATTCCTCTCGGCTGTCTTCCCGGTCCCGGCATCTTATTTCCCCTCCTTCTCGTCAAAATCGCCGCCACCGCTGGTCTGTGATTCATAGACTTCACGGTAGATATCATTCTGTTCCAGTAATTCTTCATGTGTACCGAATCCATTGACCTTACCGTCTTCCATAACGATGATACGGTCCGCATCCTGTACACTGGAGATTCTCTGTGCAATGATCAGTTTCGTCGTATCCGGAATCTCTTCACGGAATGCTCTCCGGATCTTCGCATCCGTTGCGGTATCTACCGCACTGGTACTGTCATCCAGGATCAGTACTTTGGGCTTCTTAAGTAATGCTCTTGCGATACAAAGTCTCTGCTTCTGACCTCCGGATACATTGCTTCCGCCCTGCTCGATATAGGTCTCATATCCTTTCGGGAAACGGTCGATGAACTCATCCGCACATGCAAGTTCACACGCGTGTCTGCATTCTTCCAGAGTTGCCTCCTTGTCTCCCCAGCGGAGATTATCAAGGATTGTTCCTGAAAACAGCACGTTATTCTGTAAGACTACTGATACCTGATTACGAAGCACTTCCATATCATAGTCTTTGACATTTTTGCCACCAACCAGTACTTCGCCTTTCGTCACATCGTAAAGACGGCTGATCAGGTTAACCAGACTCGTCTTGGCACTTCCGGTTCCTCCGATGATTCCGATCGTCTCACCGGAACGGATCTTCAGATCAATATCTTCCAGTACCGGTTCGTCACTGTCCTTTTTATACGCAAAGTCCACATGACGGAATTCAATACTTCCGTCTTCCACTTTCATGAACGGATGTTCCGGATTCTTAAGATCACTCGTCTCATTTAACACTTCGGAGATACGTTTCGCACTTGCCATACTCATCGTGATCATAACGAATACCATGGAAAGCATCATCAGGCTCATCAGGATATTCATACAATATGTAAGAAGACTCATCAGTTCTCCTGTCGTCAGGGAATTACTTGCGATCATCTTTGCTCCGAACCAGCTCACTAACAGGATACACGTGTATACCGCTGTCTGCATCATCGGGGCATTGAATACCAGGTTTGTCTCTGCTTTTACAAAAATGTTATAGATATTCTCACTTGCTCTTCTTAACTTGGATGTCTCCTGTTCCTCTCTTACATATGCCTTTACGACACGGATCGCAGATACATTTTCCTGTACAGACTCATTCAGGTCATCGTACTTTGGAAATGCCTGCTGGAAATATTTTGTCGCATGGCTCATGATCAGGAATAACAATATTCCAAGAATAATAACCGCTACAAGATAGATGCATGCAAGTCTTGCATTGATCGTAAATGCCATGACCATCGCACAGATCATACTTGCCGGTGCTCTGGTGAACATACGCAGAATCATCTGGTATGCATTCTGTATATTGGTTACATCTGTTGTCATTCTGGTTACAAGTCCCGCCGTGCTGAATTTATCAATATTCGCAAATGAAAATGTCTGAATATTGTTAAACATCGCCTCTCGTAAGTTTCTTGCAAATCCTGCCGATGCTTTTGCACCGTATCTTCCGCCCATCATTCCGGCGAATAATCCGATGGCCGCTGCAACGACCATGATCCCGCCGACCTTGTAAATATGCTGGATGTCCCCGGCATTGACACCTTTATCGATGATCGATGCCATCAGAAACGGGATGATCATCTCCATCAATACCTCAAGGATCATAAAGAGCGGAGTTGCAATGGATGCTGCTTTGAATTCTTTGATCTGTTTTGCTAATGTCTTAATCATTCCATTTACGCCCTTTCTGTTTCATTTATTGTTTTATAGTTACATTTATAACTCCGATTTTCCGGATTACCTGACTTCATATTTCTTCACATTCTGATTGATCCGGTCTAATACCTTATAAAAAATATGAAGTTCTTCTTCTGATATTCCTTCGGAAAGCTCTTCTTCGATATGCTCCACAATATCTTCAAAAGATTCCTGGCTTGCAATCCCTTTTTCTGTCAGGATTACTTTTTTTAACCTGGCATCCTGTTTTACCGATTCTCTTTTTACGAATCCCTTCTTTTCCATTAATTGGATCAGATTCGTAACCGTAGATCTCCCTACTGCAAATCTTTGTTCAATATCCTTCTGAAAAATATCCTGCTCCCGGTTCTCATACAGATACCGTATGATCCAGCCATGCATCATCGTCACTTCATCCACTCCGGATTTTCTGACATGTGCTGACAGATTTCTTGACAGTTTCAGATCCGTACAATGAATTTCCGGGCCAATCTTTCTGTCTTCTTCTTTCACATTACCATCCTTTCTCTATTTGTCAAAAAATGTTTGCTTTCGAATTGTTCGTTATCAAATTGTTTGCTTTCAAACATATTTTATCATCATACTTAAGAATGTCAACACTTTCCACAAATTTCAGAAAATTTTTTCAACATTTTTCCCTTTCTGTATTCAAAAAAATGCTTGCTATCTAGTTTTCAAAACTATATAATAATTACATTGAGGTGATAAGAATGACAATAGACACAAAAGATATGCTGAACAGCATTTTATCAAGCATCTCACGAATTGATTACGTGAGGCCGGATGACATTCCGAATATAGATTTGTACATGGATCAGGTTACTACCTTTATGGAAAAAGAACTGGCATCCAGTAAACGCCACGAAGATGATAAGATTCTTACCAAGACAATGATCAATAATTACGCCAAGAATAATCTTCTTCCACCACCGGTGAAGAAAAAGTATTCCAAAGAACATTTACTGGTAATGATCTTTATCTATTATTTTAAGAATTTTCTTTCTATTAAAGATATTGAAACCATGTTAACACCTATTACAGATAAATACTTCGATACCGACAAAGATTTTGATATCACTTCTATTTATAAAGAAGTATGTGAACTGGAAAAATCACGGATTCCGGAATTCGAAAAAGAAATCATCCGTTCCTATAATACTTCAAAAAAAAGCTTTGTCGAGGTCCCGGAAGATGACAGAGATTCTCTTCAGTTATTTGCATTCATCTGTAATCTGAGTTTTGATATTTACGTAAAAAAACAGATTGTCGAAAAATTATTGGATAATTTCCCCGATCTGCTTCATTCCGAAAAGAAAAATTCAAATAAGAAAGATTCAAATAAAGACACGAAAAAAAAGAAATAGGGCACAAGGTCCTATTTCTTTTTTTCACGTCTTATTCTGCTTTTTCTTCTTTGACTTCCCCAAGTCCAATTCTTTCAAAGACCATATCATATCCGTCATTTCCATAATTCAAGGAACGATTCACACGACTGATCGTTGCTGTAGAAGCACCTGTCTTCTCTGCAATCTCAAGATAGGTTTTGTGTTCTCTTAACATCTTTGCAACTTCAAATCGCTGTGATAATGAAAGTAATTCATTAATCGTACAGATATCTTCAAAAAATGTATAACACTCCTCTTTATCTTCGAGGCTTAAAATTCCCTGAAACAGATAGTCAACTGCCTCTGTTCTGATTTTCTTACTCATAGCATTATCTCCTTTTGTAGCAGATTCATTACTGTTACATTTTAACACACTAAATTCATAAAATCTATAGCTTTTTGCCATATTTTATACAAGCTTTCAATTTTTCCAGTGAAAGATTGGCAATCAGTTCCTCCGGAAAATTTGCTTTCTTCAAGATTTCTTCCGCGTATGGATATTCTGCAATATCTGCATCCACATGAGAATCACTTCCGAGTACGATCATTACTCCCTGTTCTTTACACTCCTTTACCATTCTCAGACAATTCTCTTTCGTATTCTCCCTAAAGCCCTCCGGACGCAGTGACGAATTATTTACTTCCAGTAACGTTCCTGTCTTTTTTGCTTTACTTACCAGACGTTTCATATCTACAGGAAATCTTCCGTCATCCGGATGTCCAATGATGTCAACATATGGATTTTCCATAACATTCTCATATGCGGCAGTCACATTCTCTACAGTTCTTTCATCTCTGAAACATGGAATATGAATACTTGCAATTGCGATATCAAGTGTCTTAAGTACATCTTCAGAAAGATCCACTTTACCCTCCGCATTCATAATATTCAGTTCGGTTCCTAATAAAAGTTCAATTCCAAATCTCTTTCTCGGAACAATCCTTAAATTCTGAAAATAGTATAAATGACAGGTCCCGGGCATCTCCGGTGCATGTTCCGTAATCGCAAGGCCTTTTAATCCCTTATCTGCCGCTGCTTTTGCCATTTCATTCATTGTATTATATGCATGTCCGCTTGCCAGCGTATGTGTATGAGTGTCAATCTCAACTCTCATCTTTTAACTCCTTTCCTTTTATTTTTTAGTTCTTTTATTCATGCTTCTTTATTTTCTAATCTGTATCTGATTGTTGCTTTCATTCTTTCTAGCTTTAACACTCTACAATTTTGCAACAGGAAATATTATACAGTATAATTTTCTTTTTTTCCACCTATTCTATTCTGGAAAGCATATTTTCATCATTTTTTACTAAATATCAATTATTTATTCGTATTTCTAATGAATGTAAGGAGTTTTTATTATGAAAGATGTAAAACAATCGACCCGCCTAAGACCTCTGACCAATCAGGAACTGATTGATTCTTATGACTATCTTTCCGGTGCCGCCTCGTCCCAGGATTGTACCGGCCTTATTCCATCTGCCCCTCTTTCCGAAGCAGAACTTGATTCTTATGAAGAATTGTACCCGTTTCTTCCTCCTGTTCCTCCGGCTTCCGATATAAAAGACAACAACGAAGCCCCTGAAGATACATCTGGTATCACCGGATAAAATCCTCTAAAATCCATTGTTTAAATTTCTTTTTTCCTTGACATGCCTCTTAATCACGGCTAATCTTATAGAAGAGTTTAAAACAATGAATTATTGAGAGGTAACTGATCATGAAAAACATACTAATGATAGCAACCGGTGGTACGATTGCATCCAAAGAAGGGGATCTTGGACTGACACCGGCTGTAACAGGCGAAGAACTGGCAGCCAGCGTACCTGGTATCAAAGATATCTGTCATCTGGAAATACTTCAGCTTATGAATATCGACAGCACGAACATGCGCCCGCGCCAGTGGCTGATGATCCGCGATGCGATCATGGAAAATTATAATCATTACGACGGCTTTGTCATCCTGCATGGAACAGACACCATGGCATACACCGCCGCTGCCCTGTCTTATCTCATTCAGGACAGTGTAAAGCCGATTGTACTCACCGGTTCCCAGAAACCGATGGCCAATCCTTATACCGATGCGAAGATCAATCTGTTCCAGAGCATTCTGTATGCTGCCGACGATCTTTCCTGCAATGTCTGCATTGTATTTAACGGAAAAGTTGTCGCCGGAACACGTGGACGCAAGCAGCGCACCAGAAGTTTTGATGCCTTTGACAGTATGAACTTCCCGGAACTTGCCATCATCCGTGACAGCCGCATCATCCGTTACTATACGGAAAAACGTCCTGCTCCGCAAGATCTGAAATCTTACGCAAGTCTTAATGACCGTGTCTTTGTGCTGAAGCTGACACCGGAAGTCAAAGCTGAGATTTTTGATCTGCTGAGTGGTCACTATGATGCTATCATCCTGGAAACCTTTGGTATCGGCGGTATCCCGGAATATGATGATTCCTTTGAAAAGGCAATCTTCTCCTGGGTTGATTCCGGCAAGACGATCGCCGTCACCACACAGGTGCCGGAAGAAGGCTGTGATCTTGGTGTATATCAGGTTGGGAAAAAATTCAATAATTATAAAGGAATCCTTAAGTCCGATGATATGACGACAGAATCCATTGTTGCGAAACTGATGTGGATTCTTGGTCAGACGGATAAACAGGATGAGATTGCACGGTTATTCTATCGCGAGATCAATCACGACAGAGTCTGAGTTGATTTGGAACTTAATTTATTAACGGGGAAGCGGCCTCTCAGTCCTTGAAGGAAACAATAGATA
>OLNM01001975.1_pt1 | contig 13850 bp, 13 predicted proteins | sample 1672391 | NCBI WGS metagenome assembly OLNM01 (sample SAMEA3136680, study PRJEB25190) | human gut metagenome | reverse complement strand
ATCGGAATTGATGCAGTTGCAATGTGTGTAAATGATATCGCTTGTGCAGGTGGAGAACCATTATTCTTCCTGGATTATATTGCATGTGGAAAGAATTACCCAGAGAAAATTGCTTCTATCGTAAGTGGTGTGGCAGAAGGATGTATCCAGTCAGAAGCAGCACTGATCGGTGGCGAGACTGCGGAACATCCGGGACTGATGCCGGAGGATGAGTATGATCTGGCAGGATTTGCAGTTGGTGTATGTGATAAGAAGGATATGATCACAGGTGAGAATTTAAAAGACGGAGATGTTCTGATCGGTATGGCATCTACAGGAGTGCACAGCAATGGATTTTCTCTTGTAAGAAAAGTATTTGACATGACAAAAGAGTCTCTGGACACATATTATGATGATCTTGGAACAACACTTGGTGAGGCACTCCTTGCTCCGACCAGAATTTATGTGAAAGCATTAAAGAGCATTAAAAATGCAGGTGTGACTGTAAAAGCATGCAGCCATATTACAGGTGGCGGTTTCTATGAAAATGTGCCAAGAATGCTGATTGATGGAGTGAAAGCGGTTGTTAAAAAAGACAGCTATCCAATCCCGCCAATTTTCACAAAACTTGCAAAAGAAGGAAATGTTGATGAGCATGCGATGTATAATACATACAACATGGGTATCGGAATGATTGTTGCAGTTGATCCGGCTGATGTAGATAAGACTATGGAAGCAATTAAAGCAACAGGAGACAAACCATATGTAATCGGTCACATTGAGGCTGGAGAAAAGGGAGTTACATTATGTTAAATGTAGTAGTTCTTGTATCTGGTGGCGGAACGAATCTTCAGGCTATTATTGATGCGGTGGAAAATGGGACAATTACGAATACGAAGATTGCAGGCGTGATCAGCAATAATAAAAATGCATATGCACTTGAGCGGGCCAAAAAACATGGAATTGAAAATTGCTGCATTTCCCCAAAAGATTATGCTGACAGAGCAACATTCAATCAGAAATTTCTGGAGAAGATGGATGAACTGAATCCAGATCTGATTGTGCTGGCAGGATTCCTTGTAGTGATTCCGCCAGAAATGATTGCAAAATACCGCAATCGTATCATTAATATACATCCGTCTCTCATTCCGTCATTTTGCGGAACAGGCTATTATGGATTGAAAGTTCATGAGGCAGCACTCGCAAGAGGCGTCAAAGTTGTGGGCGCGACGGTTCATTTTGTGGATGAAGGAACCGACACAGGTCCGATCATTTTACAAAAAGCAGTGGAAGTTGAAGAAGGTGATACGCCGGAAGTATTGCAGAGACGTGTCATGGAGCAGGCAGAGTGGAAGATACTTCCGAAAGCAATTGACTTGATCGCAAATGGAAAAGTAAAAGTAGAGGATGGAAGAACTCATATCATATAGTAAGAATACGAACTGTAGGGAAACTTGCAGTTCGTTTTGATACATGAAAACTTATATCATAAAAGCAGCAGGAGGGAATAAAATGAAAGTATTAATCGTAGGTGGCGGCGGAAGAGAGCATGCAATTGCACATAGTGTTGCAAAGAGTGAGAAGGTCGATAAGATTTACTGTACACCGGGAAATGCCGGAATTGCAGCACTGGCAGAATGTGCACCTATTGGAGCGATGGAGTTCGATAAGATTGTAGCCTTTGCTAAGGAAAAAGAAGTAGATCTTGTAATTGTAGGAATGGACGATCCGCTTGTAGGCGGCCTCGTAGATGAACTGGAAGCAGCTGGGATTCGTGCATTCGGTCCAAAGAAAAATGCAGCAATTCTGGAAGGCTCCAAAGCATTTTCAAAAGATTTAATGAAAAAATACAATATCCCAACTGCAGCATATGAGAATTTTACAGATCCGGATGCGGCAATTAAGTATCTGGAGACAGAGGCAAAATTTCCAATCGTATTAAAAGCAGATGGACTGGCTCTTGGAAAAGGAGTTTTGATCTGCAATACACTGGAGGAAGCAAAAGATGGTGTCAAAGAGATTATGCTGGATAAGAAATTCGGTTCTGCAGGAAATGAGATGGTCATTGAAGAATTTATGACAGGTCGAGAAGTTTCCGTACTTTCTTTCGTAGATGGCAACACAATTAAGACCATGACAAGTGCTCAGGATCACAAGCGTGCCGGAGATGGAGATACAGGACTCAACACTGGAGGAATGGGAACATTTTCACCAAGTCCATTTTATACAAAGGAAGTTGAAGATTTCTGCAACAAATATGTATATCAGGCAACAGTCGATGCCATGAAAGCAGAAGGCCGTCCATTCAAAGGAATTATTTTCTTCGGACTTATGCTGACACCAGACGGACCGAAAGTACTGGAGTATAATGCCAGATTTGGAGATCCGGAGGCGCAGGTCGTACTTCCAAGAATGAAGAATGATATTATTGAAGTCATGGAAGCCTGCATTGATGGAACATTGGATCAGATCGACCTTCAGTTCGAAGACAATGCAGCAGTGTGTGTCGTGCTTGCAAGTGACGGATATCCGGTAAAATATGACAAAGGTCTGCCAATCACAGGATTGGAGGAATTTGATAAACACGATGGTTACTATTGCTTCCATGCCGGAACAAAATTTGACGGAGACCAGATCGTTACAAACGGAGGTCGTGTCCTTGGTGTGACAGCAAAAGGAAAGGACTTGAAAGAAGCGAGAGCTAATGCTTATGCAGCAACAGAATGGGTAAAATTTGACAATAAGTATATGAGACATGATATTGGAAAAGCTATTGATGAAGCTTAGTTTACTATTATCGGAAGTTTGACTGGAAGTAAAAACTTGACAAATCATTTCAAAAGGATAAGATAAAATAGACAAGATGTAAGTCTTGTCTATTTTCGTATAGGAAAAGGCATTTTGTTAAAAATAACAAGTACAATAGAAGCAGGAGGGCGTCATATGGATTACATACACGAGATTGGGAAGCGTGCAAAATCAGTTTCTGCACAGGTTCAGCATCTTTCTCAAAATCAGAAAAATGAAGGACTTCGAAGAGTAGCGGAAGAACTGGAAAATCAGAAAAGCTATCTTATGGCAGAAAATGAAAAGGATATTGAAAAAGCTGAGAAAGACGGTATGAAAGCATCTCTGATTGACCGTCTTCGCCTGACGGAAGAAAGAATTGCCGGAATGGCTGAAGGTCTCAGACAGATTGCTGATCTGGAAGATCCAATTGGTGCAACATTGTGGGAAAAGGTCAGACCGAATGGCCTTCGTATTGGAAAAAGAGTAGTTCCACTTGGGGTGGTCGGAATCATTTATGAATCGCGCCCGAACGTAACGGCAGATGCTTTTGGACTTTGCTTTAAGACAGGAAATGTTGTAATCCTACGTGGAGGTTCTGATGCAATCCATTCCAATCTTGCCGTGACAAAGGTGATTCGGGAAGGTTTGAAAAAATGTAATCTTCCAGAGGACGCAATCCTTCTTGTTGAAAATACAGACCGAGCGGTCGTAAATCAGATGATGAAACTGAATGAATACATTGATGTTCTGATTCCGAGAGGCGGGGCAGGACTCATTGCAAATGTAGTGCAGAACAGTACAGTTCCGGTCATTGAGACAGGAACTGGAAACTGTCACATTTTCGTGGACGAGACAGCAGATCTTGACATGGCAGTACCGATTATTGTCAATGCAAAGACGCAGCGACTTGGCGTATGCAATGCATGCGAGTCACTTGTAATTCATGAAAAGATTGCGGAAGAGGCAGTTCCGGCTATTTATAAAGCACTTCATGAAAAAGGTGTAGAAGTTCGAGGCGATGAACGTATCCGTGAGATTGTACCGGAGATTGTGCCGGCAACAGAGGAAGACTGGGGCACAGAATATCTGGATGCAATCATTTCCGTGAAGACAGTTTCTTCTATAGAAGAAGCGATTGCACATATTAATAAGTATAACACCGGACATTCCGAGTCCATCATTACAAAAGATTATACAAATGCGCTGAAATTCCAGGATGAAATCGACGCGGCAGCAGTTTATGTCAACGCATCGACCAGATTTACTGACGGATTTGAATTCGGATTCGGAGCAGAGATAGGAATCAGCACACAGAAATTGCATGCAAGAGGACCAATGGGATTAGAGGCACTTACCACGACAAAGTATGTGATTTTTGGAGATGGACAGATTCGCCCGTAAGAAACAGAAAAAACTATGAATTTGCTTACGAAAGTATTTGAGCCGTCACTCCGTTGCACAAAGCATTCCGACAAGCCTGACAGAACAAAAATCATGTCAGCAAAGGCTGCCATGATTTCTCCAGTCTCATTTCCATAGCCCAAAGTCACAGGAACTGAGAAAATTCTACTGCAGAAGTTATTAGCCGTCGCACTTTTACAGGCAGAAGGATAAAGAGTAAAGATTAAAATATGCTGTGAAATTGTGCAAAAGTATTCATGAGATTGGATAATATGCATAATATTAAAAAGTTATGCATAAACACTTGAATATTATACATATAAGTTGTATAATCATGCACATAGCTTGAAGTGTATACAATGATAGTTTGACCAGTAAAGGTAAGGTGGAACGCCCCCCCTGGTTTTGACGCCATATTTAAGTAGTAAAAGTATAATTGGTATGTGAGAGCTGATTTCAGACAGTCAATCAGTTTTTTGGTAAGCCCGTGAGCATAGCCTGACTTCTGAAGCACTGTTTGAGCCGCCTTTTGGCGAGTTTGCGGAAGAAGTCAGAGATAAGCGGCACAACGGGCGAAAAAAACTGGTTGTGTCTGCAATTAGCTGTCACATACCTTAGATAGTTTTAGATTTTACAATATAAGGAAGGTACAAAAATGATAAAAGTAGGAATCATCGGAGCCACAGGCTATGCAGGTGGAGAACTCGTTCGTATTTTAATGGGACATAAGGAGGCAGAAATTGTGTGGTATGGCTCAAGAAGCTATATTGATCAGAAGTATGCAGATGTATATCGCAATATGTTTCAGATTGTAGATGCAAAATGCATGGATGATAATATCGAAGCATTGGCAGATCAGGTAGATGTGATTTTTACAGCGACTCCTCAGGGATTTCTGGCTTCTGTCATTAATGAGAATATTTTAGGCAAGACAAAAATTGTAGATTTAAGTGCAGATTTCCGTATCAAAGATGTTAAGGTATATGAAAAATGGTATGGTATCGAGCACAAGAGTCCGCAATTTATTGAAGAAGCTGTTTATGGACTTTGCGAAGTGAACCGTGATAAAGTAAAAGGCGCAAGACTGATTGCTAATCCGGGCTGCTATACAACTTGCTCTATTCTGACAGCATATCCGCTGGCAAAAGAAGGGATCATTGATATGAGGGCACTCATTGTAGATGCGAAATCCGGTACTTCCGGAGCAGGAAGAGGAGCAAAGGTTCCGAATCTTTTCTGTGAAGTCAATGAGAACATGAAAGCTTACGGTGTAGCATCTCACAGACATACACCGGAGATTGAAGAACAGCTTGGATATGCGTCAGGTGAAAATGTGACCATCAGTTTCACACCACATCTTGTTCCGATGAATCGTGGAATACTTGCAACAGAGTATGCTACATTGAAAAAAGATGTAACAGGTGAAGAAGTAAAAGCAATTTATGATAAATATTATGCAGACGAGAAGTTTGTGCGTGTGCTCGGTGAAGGCGTATGTCCGGAGACGAAATGGGTAGAAGGCAGCAATTATGTAGATATCGGATTCAAATTGGATCCAAGAACGAACCGTATTGTTATGATGGGAGCCATCGATAACCTTGTAAAAGGTGCAGCTGGACAGGCGGTTCAGAATATGAACCTTCTTTTCGGACTTCCGGAAAGCGAAGGACTGGAACTTGTTCCGATGTTCCCATAGAACAAATCTGAGGGGAGAAATAAAATGATACGAACAATGACAATTGAAGATTATGAACAGGTGCATGATCTTTGGATGAAAATACATGGTTTTGGAATTCGAAGTGTGGATGATTCAAAAGAAGGTGTGGAGCGTTTCTTAAAGAGAAATCCAACAACGAGTGTGGTGGCAGTTGAAGATGATAAGATTGTTGGTGCTATTTTATGTGGACATGATGGAAGAAGAGGGTGTCTCTATCATGTCTGTGTGGATGAAGCATACCGCATGCGCGGGATCGGAAAAGCAATGGTTGTATTTGCAATGGAAGCACTAAAAACAGAAGGAATCAACAACGTTTCTTTAATTGCATTTACAAAGAATGATATAGGAAATGCATTCTGGAAAGAGATTGGCTGGAAGAAGCGGGAAGATTTGAATTATTACGACTTTATATTAAATGAGGCGAATATCACTGCATTTATTCAGTAACTGAGAATGAGGCAAGTGCGAAGTGCAGAGCAATCTGCAGGCATCATAAGAATGCCGAGGCATTCTTGAATATGAAGAAAATGCTTTGTAAAATAAGTGAATAAATAGAAGGAAACTTCAGGAGGAATATATGAAACAGATAAAAGGCGGCGTAACAGCTGCGAAGGGATATGAGGCTGCAAGTACAGCCGCAGGGATTAAATATCAGGGACGTACCGACATGGCATTGATCTATAGCCAGGTGCCTTGCGTATCTGCAGGAACATTTACAACAAATGTTGTAAAGGCAGCCCCGGTTAAATGGGATCGCCAGGTTGTAGACAGTGGCGCAGGCGTGCAGGCAGTTGTTGTAAACTCAGGAATTGCCAATGCATGTACCGGTGAAGAAGGTATGGGATATTGCAAAGAGACAGCCGAGGCAGCAGCGAAAGCGCTTAATATTGACGCAGCAGGTGTACTGGTTGGTTCCACAGGAGTCATCGGAATGCAGTTGCCGATGCAGAAGCTGGTGGATGGGATCCAGGTGCTGGCAGGAAAGAAAGCAGAAGGTCTACAGAGCGGACACGATGCAGCTCTTGCAATCATGACTACCGATACAGTAGAAAAAGAGATGGCAGTTGAGATAGAGATTGGAGGCAAGACAGTCACGATTGGAGGAATGTCCAAAGGTTCCGGTATGATTCACCCGAATATGTGCACGATGCTTGCATTTATCACAACAGATGCCGCAATTACAAAAGAGGCACTACAGAAGGCGCTGAGTGAAGACGTAGAAGATACTTATAACATGATTTCTGTAGATGGGGATACATCTACCAATGATACAGCAATTCTTCTTGCAAATGGTCTGGCAGGCAATCAGGAGATCACTTACGCAAGTCCGGAGTATGAGACATTTAAAGAAGCACTTCACATAGTCAACGAAACACTTGCCAAGAAAATGGCAGGAGACGGAGAAGGAGCGACTGCTTTATTTGAGGTGAAAGTCGTAGGAGCTGAGAGTATAAAACAGGCAAAGACACTTGCAAAATCAGTTGTATGCTCCAATCTTACAAAGGCTGCAATTGCCGGACATGATGCAAACTGGGGAAGAATTCTCTGTGCAATGGGATATTCCGGTGTACAGTTTGATCCGGAAAAGGTGGATCTGTTCTTTGAAAGTAAAGCTGGAAAGCTTCAGATTATTGAAAATGGTGTGGCAACAGATTATAGTGAAGAAGTAGCCACAAAGATTTTATCTGAGCCTGAGATCACAGCAACGGCAGATATCAAAATGGGCGATTACAGTGCGACCGCATGGGGCTGTGATCTGACACATGAATATATCAATATTAACGCAGACTACAGAAGTTAAAGTACAGATAATTGTTAGAAACTAGTAGTTGGACGACAGAAGGGAAGTTTTTGGACATGAATAAAGATATGCAGCAATATTTGGATAAAGCAGAAGTACTGATTGAGGCGCTTCCATATATCCAGCGTTTTAACCGTAAGATTATCGTAGTAAAATATGGTGGAAGTGCCATGGTTGACGAGGAACTCAAAGCAAGAGTCATTCAGGACGTCACACTTTTGAAACTGGTAGGCTTCAAACCGATCATTGTTCATGGCGGCGGTAAGGAAATCAGCCGCTGGGTTGGAAAAGTTGGTATGAAACCGGAATTTAAGAATGGACTTCGTGTGACCGATGAGGCAACTATGGAGCTGGCTGAGATGGTTCTGGGCAAGGTAAATAAAAGTCTTGTTCAGCTTGTAGAGAGCCTGGGAGTCCGCGCGATCGGCATCAGTGGAAAAGACGGAAGACTTCTCTCTGTAAAGAAAAAATATGCAAATGGTGAAGATATCGGATTTGTCGGTGATGTGACAAATGTAAATGCAGATATTCTTTACGATCTTCTGGAAAAAGATTTTCTTCCAATCATTTGCCCGGTAGGACTGGACGATGACAACAATACATACAATATTAATGCAGATGATGCAGCATGTGCGATTGCAAAAGCTATGAAAGCAGAGAAGCTTGCATTTCTGACAGATATTGAAGGAGTCTATAAGAATCCACAGGATTCATCCACACTGATTTCTGAACTGACAGTATCAGAGGCTCATAAGCTGGTGGGAGATGGATATATCGGTGGCGGAATGCTTCCGAAGATCAACAACTGTATCGAGGCTATTGAGAGTGGGGTATCCAGGGTTCATATTCTAGATGGAAGAATTCCACACTGCCTGCTGCTTGAAATCTTTACAAACAAAGGAATTGGTACAGCTATTTTAAATGACAGTGAGAGAAGGTATTATGATGGAGAATAATCAGACAAATACATATATGGAAGAGACAAACTCAGAACTGGTCCATACATATAACCGTTTTCCGGTTGTCTTAGATCATGGTGAGGGTGTTTATCTTTATGATACAGAAGGAAAGAAGTATCTGGATTTTGCGGCAGGAATTGCGGTATGTGGACTTGGATACAGTAATGAAGAGTATAAGACTGCATTAAAAAATCAGATCGATCTTCTGACACATACTTCGAATTTATACTATAATACAACTTGCGGAAAAGCAGCAAAAGCACTTTTGAAAGCATGTGAGATGGATAAAGTATTTTTTACTAACAGTGGTACAGAGGCAATTGAAGGTGCATTAAAAGCTGCCAGAAAATATGCTTACAAAAAAGGTACCGGACGTTATGAGTTCATTGCTATGGAAGATTCTTTTCATGGAAGAAGTATGGGAGCATTGTCTGTTACCGGAACAGAGCATTACAGAACGCCATTTGAGCCACTGATACCGGGCGTGAAATTTGCAAAATATAATGACCTTGACAGTGTAAAAGCACTGGTAAGTGATAAGACATGCGCAATTATTCTGGAAGCTCTTCAGGGGGAAGGCGGAATCACTCCGGCTACTGATGAATTTATGAAAGGACTCCGCCAGATTTGTGATGAAGAAGGAATTCTTCTGATTTGTGATGAGATTCAGTGTGGTATGGGACGTACAGGTTCTATGTTTGCATGGCAGGGATATGGTGTAAAACCGGACATCATGACGATGGCAAAAGCAATTGGAAATGGAGTTCCGGTAGGAGCATTTGCCATGACAAAAGAAGTGGCAGAATATTCTCTTGAGCCGGGAGATCACGGAACAACTTATGGTGGAAATCCGCTGGCGTGTGCAGCAGTTGCCAAGACGCTGGAGTTATTTGAAAAATATGATCTCACAGCTCATGTGCGTGAGATTGGCGCGTATCTGACAGAAAAGCTGGATGAACTTGTTGCAGCAAATGACGCAGTTCTGGAGAGACGAGGAATTGGACTTATCCAGGGGATTAAGGTTAAGAAGCCGGTAGGAGAGATTAGCTCGGAGGCACTGAAAGAAGGACTTCTTATTATCAGTGCAAAGGGGAATGTACTTCGCCTGGTTCCGCCACTTGTGATTGAAAAAGAGCATGTAGATGAGATGCTGGAGATTTTGAAAAAGGTTCTGTAATAATAGCAGAGTGAAAAAATGTGGAGCAATCCGCAGGCATCATGAAATGTATCTGGCATTTATAAAAAGGAATATAAAAACCGACGCATGGATATACTAATTACGACAGGTAAGGAGGTATCACAATGGTCGGTTTTTTTATTGCTCTTTTATCAGGGGCATTGATGAGTATACAAGGTGTTTTTAATACAGAAGTTACCAAGACGACAGGTATGTGGGTTGGCAATGCATGGGTGCAGCTTACTGCATTTGCCGTCTGTCTGATTGCCTGGCTGATTGCAGGTAGAGATAATCCGATGGTACTTATGAAAGTAGAGCCCAGATATCTGCTTTTGGGAGGAGTGATCGGAGCTGGAATTACACTTACAGTAATTCGGGCAATGAACCAGCTTGGCCCGGCAAAAGCAGCATTACTGATCGTTATCGCACAGTTGATTGTAGCTTATGGGATTGAACTTCTCGGATTGTTTGGGGTTGATAAAGAACCTCTGGAATGGAGAAAAGTAATCGGCATGGGGATAGCACTGATTGGAATTGCAATTTTTCAGTGGAAATAATAGAAGTGATTTTACGTCTCTTTGGCGGATCGCAGTTGCAATTTTGGAATGGAGATAGTAAAATAAAACTGTCTTACATTTTGAGGGTACAAGCCACTTTGTATGAGAATTACAAAGGAGGACATATGAGTAGGACAAGGTGGAATTACAGGTATTTTATCAGAAGCGTGGTTGTAATTATGTGCGTGGTATTTTGTGTGGGCTGCCAGAAAAAGTCACAGGAGACAGATCTTAAGACAGTGTCTGTCAGGGAAGAAGAACCGGAAAGTACACCGGAAGACTCAAGAGAAGATACCACAGAAGATGTCGGAAAAGTGAAGGAAGAAGACACTGCTAAGAAGAAAGATGATGCGGTGCCTGACACAGAAGATAGACCAGAGAAGCTGTATGTACATGTGTGCGGCAATGTAAATCAGCCAGGAGTCTATGAATTACAACAGGATAGCAGAGTTTTTGAAGCGATAGAGGCAGCAGGAGGTATGACTACAACTGCCGCTTTTTCTTATCTGAATCAGGCTGAACTTCTAAAGGACGGGCAGCAGATTTATGTTCCGTCACAGGAAGAGGTAGATTCCGGAAAAGTTACGTCAACCAGAAATGCATCTGAGAGTGATGAGACATTCAGTGTGCAGGCTGTGGAAAATGTATCCGGGCCGGGTGACGGAAAAGTTAATTTGAATACTGCTTCAAAAGAAGAATTGCTGACATTAAATGGAATTGGTGATGTGCGTGCACAGGCAATTTTAAAATACCGGGAAGAACATGGCGAATTCCGTTCAATAGAAGAGCTTATGGAAGTAGAAGGAATCAAAAAGGGGACCTTTCAGAAATTAAAAGATCAGATTAAGATTTGACAGGGGAGACTGGCAATGAGCAGAAAAGTATTAGTAGTAGACGATGAAAAACTGATTGTGAAGGGAATAAGGTTCAGTCTGGAACAAGATGGTATGGATGTGGACTGTGCCTATGACGGTGAGGAAGCATTGAAACTGATCCGTGAGAATAAGTATAACATTATTCTTTTGGATGTGATGCTGCCTAAACTGGATGGATTTCAGGTGTGTCAGCAGGTACGTGAATTTTCTGATGTGCCAATTGTGATGCTGACAGCAAAAGGCGAGGATATGGACAAGATCCTCGGACTGGAATATGGTGCAGATGATTATATCACGAAGCCATTTAACATTCTGGAAGTGAAGGCAAGAATCAAGGCAATCATGAGAAGAACCGAAAGACAGACAGAGGAACGGCCGGAAGGAAGACAGATCGTCAAAGGCGATATGAAGATCGACTGCGAAGGAAGAAGAGTTGTGATCGGAGAACGGGAAGTGAATCTGACAGCAAAGGAATTTGATCTTCTGGAGCTTCTTGCAATGAATCAGGATAAAGTCTATAGCAGAGAGAATCTTCTGAATATCGTATGGGGATATGAGTATCCCGGTGACGCAAGAACTGTCGATGTACATATCCGGAGACTTCGGGAGAAGATAGAAAAGAATCCGAGTGATCCGAAGTATGTACATACGAAGTGGGGAGTTGGTTATTATTTTAGGGGTTAAGAAGTATTTGAAAAGAAGCAGACTAGGGAGCCTCAGGTTTCAGATTGGATTTCTGATCATTCTGGCAGGGATCATTCCGGTGCTGATCATTGAAGGGGTACTCCTTAGTACTTATGAAAAAAGGGCAGTGAATGTACGCACTGCCGAGATTCAGAGTCAATGTACAATTCTATGCAATCAATTGGGTGACAGCAGTGACCTGAAGGGAAAAAATTCAGAAATTATAAAGACAGAACTCGATCAGTTGACAAATATTTACAATGGTCGGGTGATGTTGATCGATGATAATTTTCAGATTATGGAAGATACATATGGAATGGACGATGGAAAGACCATTGTTTCAGGTGATGTGATTCAGTGTTTAAAAGGGCAGGGAACAAGCCATTATGATTCAAGGAACCGTTATATTGAAGTGACTTCACCGATTGCTGATTTACAGACCAATGAAGTAAAGGGCGTTATGTTAGTCAGTGTGTCCACAGATACGATTGTAGATACACTTCATGAACTTCGGTCAAGTATCAGAACAGTAGGAGGCGTAATCCTGATCATCTGGGTGCTTATAGCACTGGTATTCAGTAAGCTTATGGTCCGGCCATTTATCAGAATTACCAGATCACTGGAAAATGCAACGGCGGGCTATGATGAAAGTATGCTCCATGAAAATGCATATACAGAGACGAGACAGATGACAGAAGCATTTAATAAAATGCTGGGAAGACTCCGAGTGTTAGATGACTCAAGGACAGAATTTGTGTCAAATGTGTCTCATGAATTGAAAACACCACTTACGTCTATGAAAGTATTATCAGATTCATTGCTGACACAGGAAGATGTTCCAGTGGAGTTGTACAAGGAGTTTATGGGGGATCTGTCAGAAGAAATAGAGCGTGAGAACAAGATTATTAATGATCTTCTATCTCTCGTTAAAATGGACAAAACAGCGGATACGATGAATATTTCTTCCGTGAACATTAATACTCTTGTGGAAAGAATATTAAAACAGCTCCGTCCAATTGCGGCAAAAAATAATATAGAGGTGGTGTTTGAAAGTTTCCGACCGGTGACTGCGGAGGTAGATGAAGTAAAATTATCGCTTGCGATTACGAATCTGGTGGAAAATGCGATCAAATATAATCAGGAAAATGGCTGGGTGCATGTGGCGTTAAATGCAGATCACAAGTTGTTTTATATTGAAGTGGCTGATTCCGGCATTGGAATCGCACCGGAGGAGACAGACCATATTTTTGAGAGATTCTACCGGGTAGATAAGTCTCACGCCAGAGAAATCGGAGGAACCGGACTTGGACTTGCGATCGCAAGAAGTGCAATTGTTATGCACAGAGGTGCGATTAAGGTTTACAGTCAGCCGGGAAAAGGAACAACATTTACAGTGAAAATTCCATTGACTTATGTGTCATAGAAAGGAGAGGCAGTATGAATAAACGAAGGAAATTTACAGCTTTGTTAGGTATTCTTATATGTGCAGCTCTCCTTATGTCCTGTAAGAAAAATGATACGGGTGAAGGAACTTATGAACTGTATTATGTAAATGTACAGACCCAGGCACTGGAACAGGAAAAAGTTCAAATAGAAGGGGATACTACGGAAGAGAAGATTGAATCTATGCTAAAAGAACTGAAGAAAAATCCAGAAGATGTAGAAGTAAAGAGTACATTTCCCAAAAAGATAAAAGTGGAAAAATGGGAACTTACAAATGGACGACTGGGGATATCTTTTAATCAGGAATATAAAAATGTGAAAAAAGTGCCGGAACTTCTTTTTCGTGCGTCACTGGTTCAGTCACTGATACAGATTGATGGGGTTGATTCTGTAAAATTATATATTGGTGGGGATCCATTGTGTGATGCGAATGGTAACGAAATCGGAGCTATGAATGACGAATATTT
>OLNM01001974.1_pt1 | contig 13851 bp, 10 predicted proteins | sample 1672391 | NCBI WGS metagenome assembly OLNM01 (sample SAMEA3136680, study PRJEB25190) | human gut metagenome | reverse complement strand
GGCATCGAGCCGCTGGTCACCATCAGCCACTGCGAGCTGCCCTACGCTCTGGTGGAAAGGTACAACGGCTGGGCCAGCCGCGAGCTAATCGACTTCTACATGAACTACTGCAAAACCATCTTCGAGCGCTACAAGGACAAAGTCAAGTACTGGCTCACCTTCAACGAGATCAACACCGGCACCATGCCCATAGGCGGCATCCTGAACACCGGCACCATCCAGGGATACGAGGGTTCCACCGCCGATGTGCCAAACGACGAGCAGGCACGCTTCCAGGCCCTGCACAACATGTTCGTGGCCAGCGCCAGGGCTGTCAAGTATGCCCACGACAACTACCCCCAGTTCAAGATGGGCTGCATGATCTGCTTCATCACCAGCTATCCCATGACCTGTGACCCCGCCGACGTGGTGGCCAACCAGAAGCAGATGCAGATCATGAACTGGTTCTGTTCCGATATGCATGTGCGCGGTGAGTATCCCTATTATATGAAGCGTTTCTTCGCCGAGCACAACATCACCATCCATCAGGAGCCGGAGGATGCCGCCATCCTGAAGGCCGGCACCGTGGACTTCTACACCTTCAGCTACTACATGTCCAACTGCGTCACCACCCACAAGGACGCCGAGGACGTGGGCGGTAATATCGCCACCGGCAAGAAGAACCCCTACCTGAAAGCCAGCGACTGGGGCTGGCAGATCGACCCCATTGGCCTGCGCTACACCCTGAACGAGATCTACGATCGCTATCATCTGCCCATGATGGTAGTGGAAAACGGCCTGGGCGCTTACGATGTGAAGAGCGAGGACGGCAAGATCCACGACAGCTACCGCATCGACTACCTGCGCCAGCACATCGAGCAGATGGCCGAGGCCGTGAAGGACGGCGTGGATCTGATGGGTTACACCCCCTGGGGCTGCATCGACCTGGTGTCTGCGTCCACAGGTGAGATGGCAAAGCGCTATGGCTTTATCTACGTCAACAAATTTGATGACGGCACCGGCGACCTGAGCCGGGAGAAGAAGGACAGCTTCTACTGGTATAAGAAAGTCATCGCCTCCAATGGCGAGGATCTCTCCTGATTTTCTGGATCATCTCTGATATCGCGCGATTGTTGTAAAACAGTTTTTCCAAAAAAATGAGATAGACGGCCCGAAAAGAGGCTGGCCTGTCTCATTTTTTAGTCGCATTCTGAAAGTGTTATGAAACAGAAACGACAAGAACAGCATCAAATTCCACCTTTTCTGTCTGGCTTCTGACCCGAAGAAGTCCTTTTCCAAATTATAACGAGACAAACTGAAAACGCATCCTTTTCTACGAAAAAAATCAGAACGATCGTATGCGTCAAACCTTAGTTGCTCCGCAATATCCTGTTGAAAAATCTGTGGGAAGAATTTGACATTTTAAGGTTGCTTTTCAACGCGCACAAAACAAAGCGATGCCCCTTGTCAGTAACAAAGGGCATCGTTGATTATAGTTTTTTAGAACAGCTGTATGGTTACTTCACTCTTCAAGCCTTGTGGCTCGGTGGGCATATACTGCCCCAGAAAATCATTCATCCGGCGGCCAAGGGTGGTGTTCACCTCGATTTCCAACAAATTCTCCCCGGTGTGCAGGGAACCGGAGATTGCATAGCGGTAAGGAGGGCAGATCCGTACACCGCAGTCCGTCCCGTTCACTCGGACGATTGCACCTTCCTGTGCCGTCAGGGCCAGCACGGCGGGCCGTGCGGCCTGTGCTTCGTTCAGCGTAAAGCGGAATGCATACCGTGCCCGGCCTGCAAACGCGATGCAGCCCGGCAGACGGTGCAGAGAGAGCAGTTTTTCCAGCGGGAGCGGGGCACCATATTCGGCGCAGCCAGTGTCGGCATCGGCCAGCGAAACAGTGCATGCTGTCAAATGAATGCAGTCCGCCGGAACACCGGCAGGCAGAGCCGCCACCGCCTGCACCTGCAATGCAGTCGGGTCATCCGGCACCAGAATGCAGCGGGATTCATAAGGAGCCAGTGTCAGAGCAAAGGCATCCGGTGCTGCCGTCACAACGTTGGCAAAGGCATCGTATACAAAGGCTGCACCGGGCTTTGCACCAGTCACAGTGGTGCAAAGCGGCTGCGTGCCCTCATTCGTGAAGAAGTAGACATCACCGTCTGCCTGCCGAGCGTGGTAGTATCGCAGATATGGTGCCGCTGCGCTCAGATGCAGCGCAGGGATACTGTCTGCCGTAAGCGTCTCCACCAGCGCATCCAGCGTGGTGACGACCGCATGTTCCAGTACCGGTGCCGGACCGCCTTCACAGCAGCGAATGGGCAGACCGCCCACAAAATAAACTTTGACCCCAGCATCCAGATAGCGCTGTACATTCTCCAGCAGTGCAACAGGCAGCGCCTCGGCGTACGGGATGACCAGCGCGCGGAACTGCATGCCGTTCAGGTGCAGCGCACCATCCTTCGCGGTGTCCGCTTTCAACACCTCACAGGGCACCAGCTCATAGTCGATACCATTGCGGGCCAGCCGGGCCGCTGGTTTCTGGGTGAGCATAAACTCGCCGCTCCATTCGGCTTCGGCCTGATACAGCAGCGCCACCGGAGCCACATGGGTGCCAGACAGCACTGCGGACATCCGGTTGAGGTAGTTGGCTACCTGCCGGAATTCCGGATATTGCGGATTATGGCCGTGGGCATAGAAATGCGGCGGGCAGTCCGGGTCCGGGAAGGGTGCCGCGTTGAAGGCGTGCGGCACAAACTGATTGATGCCGCGCACCAGCATATAGTCCGACAGCCACTTGCACAGGCGGTTGCCTTCGCCCCAGCCATAGGCACCGAACAGCTCACACATGGCACGGCCTTTCTTGGCAGGGTCCAAGTGGGCCAGACTTGCCCCCAGCTTGCCCAACATATAGGTAAAAAACTCGCCGTCCCAGCCGGGGCTGTGCATGCCCTTGAACATTCCCTCATCCATACCGGGCAGCAGTTGCTGGATGACCACATCGATACCGGACATATCCTGATGCGCCATGGCGCGGTAGAAGTGCCCTGCACCATAGCCCAGACGAGCCGTGGCATTGTTGTCCTCGATGGTATGGCCGATGTGCTCGCAGTGGTGGGCATGGCACCAGGCCGCCAGAACACCATCAAAGTTGTCGCTGTACAGCTGGCTGACCAGATCCATATAGGTATACTGTGCCACATGAGCGCTCTCATCGCTGCTGTGCAGGAACAACAGCGGCAGCAACGCACGGATGTTCCCGGCAGCACGGTCTGTCAGAGCCGTTCCGGCCAGCTTTCCGGCCAGCAGGTTCTCCATGCCATCCCGCCAGGGCAGGTTCATGGCGCTGTTGTGGCCGATGGCGGCATCCTCCGCCCCGTGGATGTTGCCAAGCCGCGGCTCATCCGAGAAGAACCCGCACAGCGTTTTGCCAAACTCCTCCCCGAAGTGGGCATAGATCGGCTCATAAACGGTATCCAGCAGTACCTTGGTCGCCGCCGAATCCAGCGGGTTCAGATAGCCTTCCGTCTGTTTCTCGCCGCCCTTGTAGCTGACAGTGATGACGTTCAGAGTCCACTGTCCATCCGGCAGGTCAAAATCCACGGCCACGCAGGGACCTTCCTTGGGGTTGCCGGGCAGCGGCTGGCCCATGGAGGAAAGCATGATCTCCCCCGTACAGGCATCTTCAAAAGTATAAACTTTGTCCGTCAAGTCGATGGTTGTGGTCGGGTCAATGGTTTCAAACGCGGTTTTGCGGCTCAGGGTCACAGCCAGGATTTTGTCACGCGGGTCGCGGAGGGCATACTTGAGAACAGCGGTCATGTTCTCCATCGGGCCGGCATAATCCAGCGTTTTGCAGCAGAGAAACTTTTTGCACAGCTCCGGGTGCTCCCGCTTGACCGCACCATCCGCAAAACCGGTGGGAAAGTGGCTGTCATCCAGGATCCACATCTCCATACCCGTGCGCTTTGCTTCGTCCAGCAGCAGGGCCAGATCCCGGAACCAGCCCGGACCGTTGAAATCCTTGTGCGGACGGGCTTCCACACAGAAGCCGCCGATGCCGCTTTCGCGGATCTTCTGCACCTCGCGGCGCAGTTCTTCTTCACTCTCTACGCCATGCACCCACAAAAAGGGATACAGGGCATTGGGGGTCTGTCCATGCAGGACATCACAAACGCTTTTCATGCTCGGGTCCTTTCCTTCCGTTTCACTCACTCTGAACATAGCACAGCACCCATCCCTTTTGCAAGAGGCAGGTGCCATGCGGGAAATATTACGCTTTTTCGTCCGCACTGGTCACAGCATAACTGCCGATTGCAGAAACCACAAAGGCAATGGCTGCACAGATCAGGAAGCCCCAGAAGCTGATATCCAGACCTGCGGGGTTGATCATGGACGGGATACGGAAGATGCCGTCACCGCCCCAGGTGTAGAACTTGATGCCCAGGATACCACCGATGACACCGGCAACGCCGCCACCCACGAAGGCGCAGATAAACCGCTTGAAGTTGGTCAGGGCCACAGTATAGATGACCGGCTCGGTGATGCCGCACAGCGCAGAAGCCATGGTGCCGAATGCCGTTGCACGGGTCTCACCATCCTTCACCTTGAGTGCGTAGCCCAGAGCCACACCAGCCAGTGCCCAGACGGTCAGGCCCAAGATGGCGTTGACCGGGCAGTAACCCAGGGTGGTAAGGTTGTTGATGATGATGGGGATCATGGCTGCATGGACACCCATCATGACGAACAGCTGCCAGAACGCGCCCAGAACACCGCCGCAGACCACAGGCACCGCATTGTACAGCGCGTTGACACCGGTAGCCAGAGCATTGGAAACGCCTGCCATGACCGGGCCGACCACCAGCAGGGTGAGCGGCAGCGTGATGACCAGCACCGCAGTCGGCACGAACATCAATTGCAGCCTCTGCGGGATGATCTTTTTCGCAGCCTTTTCGATCCAGCTTGCCACAAAGACGGCCAGCAGGATGGGCAGCAGGGTCTGGGAGTAATCCAGCATCGTGACCTTGAGGCCGAAGAAGGTAAGCGTTTCCTCCGCGCCCACGAAAGCAGCCAGCTTCGGGTACAGCATCGCTGCGCCGATGACAGCAGCGGTATAAGGATTCATGCCAAAGACCTTGCCGGCCGAGAAACCGACGATGATGGGCATAAAGTACATCAGCGCATCGGCCGCTGCATACAGGATCAGGTAAATGCCGTTGTCACTGGTGAGCACACCGAAGGTGGTCAGGATGGTCAGAAAGCCCTTGATGATACCACCGGCGGCCATGGGTGCGATCATGGGCAGGATGCAGCCGGAAATGGCCTTGAAGAACTTGTTGAAGAAGCTGTCCTTCTTGACCACACGCATGCTTTCGGCCTTGGCCTTGCCGGCAGCCATGGCATCCTCCGTCAGGCCCAGCTTTGCCTTGACGACGGGGCACAGGTCAGAGACATAAGTACCGATGGGGATCTGGTACTGTCCTGCACCGTGCACAACGCTCATCACGCCTTTGATTTTTTTGACCTCGTCATCCTTGACGATGCTCTCGTCTGCCAGCACAAAGCGCAGACGGGTCATGCAGTTCGTCACACTGACAATGTTCTCTTTGCCGCCGACTGCCGCGATCAGCTCATCGGCAAATTGATCGTAGTCTTTTCTTGCCATGATCTTGTTCTCCTTCTCTTTGACATCTTCCAAAATACGCACAAAAACTTGACACAGCTAGCATTTCATTGTATGCTTGTGTCCAAATCGTACCTGTATTGTACCGTATCCGGCACGGTGTCACAATCTCAAAAGCAAACTCCGGTGCTGACAAAATCAAACTTTTCGTCGAACGATACTGGCAAAGTTTAAGACACTCACTGACAAAATCAAACCTTTTGGGAGGTATCTGCCATGCTGGCGCGTGAGGCATTCCGGGAAATGCTCTTTCCCCTCAGTGAAAAAGAACTGCACTACCGGGAGCACCCGGAGGATTCTCTGATCTATTTCAAAAATTTCCGGTATGAGGGCGAAGCAACTCATGGTGTGATCTCCCCAAAAATTGCGCCCCGCGTGCTGGAGGGAGGCAATCTGGCCTTTAACAAGCAGACCCGTTTTGGCATGGTGCCGCTGCACCGCCACAACTACATTGAAATGAACTATGTGTACTCCGGCACCTGCGTGCAAGAGATCAACGGCCAGACGGTTGAGATGCACACCGGCAATGTGACCATTCTGGACCGGGATGTGGTGCACCGGGTGTTGCCCACCGGCGAAAACGACATCCTGCTCAACTGCCTGATTGGGCAGAATTATTTCAAGGCAAGCTTCACCGAGCGGCTTGCCGCCAGTGGAGCGGTGCCGCGGTTTCTTTCCAATGCGCTGAACGAGCGCAACGATCACGACCATTATCTGCTGTTTCATACGGAGCGGTCGTATATTTTCCGGGATCTGTTTGAGTGTGTGTTCTGCGAATATCTGGACCCTACCACCTGCACGGCGGGTGCGGTGGAGAATTATATGAGCCTGATCTTCATCGAGCTGGCACGCTGCTATCAGGGCAATCAGGAACACGAATACCACAAATCCAACAAGAACTACCTCACCGAAGTGCTGCAATACATGGATGACCACTGCATCGACTGCACACTGGAAAGCACCGCAGCGCATTTTGGCTTCCACCCCAATTACCTTTCTCGCATGGTCAAGGAGGGCACCGGCAGTGCCTTCAAGGATCTGGTATCGGATGGGCGGCTGTCCCGCGCCGCCTTCCTGCTGTTGACCACCGAAGCACCTATTAGTCAGATCGCCAACCAGTGTGGCTATTCCAACCAGAACTTCTTTTATAAAAAGTTTCAGGTGCGCTACGGCTGTACGCCAGCTGTATATCGTGCCACTGGCGGTGCCCTGGCAGAAGATATACGTTGAAAAGCAGAACAGTTTTTTATCCGAAACATAGACTTGAAATTTCAGTATGAATGGGTAAAAACTTATGGAAGTGTCCGCTATGCTGAAAGCTTCCAATTTTTTCTATAAGTCCTACTATTATTGCTTTACCACAATAAAATACTCAAAACCATCTTGACGCACCTTGCAAACCATGATACCCTTTGTCACAAATCACATTATCGCAAAATAAGAAATTGGCTCAACCGAAACTTCATATTTGCGATATGCAAGCCAACGATGTTGCCGATGCATTGAAAAGTTGGCTTGCTATGAAAAGTGGTGGTTCTCACCGTGATAACCACCACTTTCAGTGAGTGATTGCCCCCAAAAGAACGTACCGCCCCACAACACACCCGATCGTTTTGCCGCCGTTTCACCCGACAAAATCCTTCGCCTGTACTGCGTGGGCGGTCTTTTTCTTTTCCGGGAAGCTGTACCTTGAAAATTTCATGAGCCGTCCGAATGTGATACCGGCTTTCCGGCCAACGCCGCTGCAAAACAGGGGCAGGAACTTCGTTCGGGTCAAACGGCGATCAACATACACGAGCAGTGGAAATCTCTACTTATTTTTGCGCCTTAACAATTCGGAAACATTTGTTGAAAATGCGTTTTGAGCGCAGCGGTAGAGGGCAAGAACCGTCCCGTGGCCACAAATTTTCAATTCTTGAAAATGTTGTGCTCCACCGGGACTTCACTTCTGCAATGCGTCTGCATTTCCGAAGTGATCTTGTTGGGGCGTGCCTGCCCCAAACCCTGCTCATATTCGCACCTTGCGGTGCGAAAGAACGGCGTGTCGTGCTTACATAGCTTCACCGAGAAGCTAGCAAGACGACAGGAGGTTCAATGAACAAAAGCACGACCCACCGCCACGACACGCCGAACAACAAAACGCACATCATCAAGTTCCGTGTGACGGAAACTGAAAAGTTGGAACTTGAAAATACCGCAAAACTCCTTCATCTCTCCCTGTCCACTCTCATCCGCCGTGCGCTGCACAGTGCAAAGATCGAGCGCACGGTTGTCGTTGCCGGCGGCGGAGAAGAAACCCTGAACGCCGTTTCCACTCTGCTTGCCCAGTGCGGCAAGGTGGGCGGAAACCTGAACCAACTCGCACGACACTTCAACTCCGGTGGAGCAGATACCGAACAACTCCGGGCGAAACTTCTTGACGAACTTACAGACCTGACTGCCTTCCGGCTCAACGCCGAGAAAATTCTTGGTGAACTGTATGGCAACGCTCAAGCATATCGCCTCTAAGAATTCGGACTACTCCGCCATCGAAGCGTACCTGATTTACCAGCACGATGAGTTCACCGGGAAGCAGCTTCTTGATCAACAAGGCAGGCCCATGCTGCGGGATTCGTACATTCTGGATACGCTTGAATGCGGCGATTTCTCGTTTGCAACGGCCTGCCTGCTGGCAAACCGAAAGTACAACAAGAACAACCACCCCGATGATATTAAGAGCCACCAGTATATCATCAGCTTTGACCCCAGAGATGCAGCCGACAACGGCTTGACCATGGAAAAAGCACAGGCTCTCGGCCTGAACTTCTGTAAAGCAAACTTTCCCGGTCATCCTGCCATCGTCTGCACCCACCCGGATGGGCATAACCATTCGGGAAATATCCATGTCCACATCGTGATCGGCAGCATCCGCACACGAGAAGTGGAACGCAAGCCCTATATGCAGAAGCCTCGTGACTGGCGTGAGGGCATGAAGCACTCCAGCACAGCCCAGACCATGCGGCACCTGCGTGTCGCAGTCATGGAAATGTGCGAATGCGCTGACCTGCACCAGATCAACCTACTGGAAGCACAAGGCAACCGTGTTTCTGAACGGGAATACTGGGCGCGGCGGCGTGGACAGAAACGGCTTGACCAAGCCAACGCACGACTGATCGTAGCGGGGCAGAAGCCTAAACAGACTGTCTACCAGACGGAACTGGAAACGCTGCGAAAGCAAATCGACTCTGTTCTGAAGAAGGCTACCACCTTCGAGGAATTTTCTGCATTGCTCATGCAGGAACACGGCGTTGCCGTGAAAGAGAGCCGAGGGCGATTGAGCTACTGCCCGCCCAATCGGGTAAAGTTCATCACCGCCCGGAAGCTGGGAGATGATTTTGACCGCGCTGCCGTTCTTGCCCTTTTGGAACAGAACGCCCACAGAGCCGCCGAGCAGACCGCAACCGTACCCGAATACCCCCGCAACATAAGGGAGCGTTTGCAGGGCAAAAAAGCTGTCCAAACCACCCCGGAAAAGGACGGTATTCAGCGCATGGTTGACCGGGCAGCGAAGCGAGCGGAGGGAAAGGGCGCGGGCTATGACCGCTGGGCGGCAGTCCACAATCTGAAACAAATGGCGGCTACCGTTGCCGCCTACGGGCAGTACGGCTATTCGCCGGAGGAGCTGGACGCAGCCCTTGTATCCGCCAATGCGGATTTACAGGACAGCACCGCCAAGCTGAAAGCCCTGGACGCTGCTATCCGGGAGAAAAAGGAGCTTCAGACACAGGTGCTTGCCTATGCCAAGACCAAGCCTGCCCGTGACGGTCTGAAAGCGCAGAAAACGGAAAAAGCCCGCAGCGCCTACCGGGAACGGCACGAAAGCGATTTTATCATAGCGGACGCAGCCACCCGTTATTTTCGGGCGCATGGCGTTTCCAAGCTGCCAAGCCATAAAGCCCTGCAAGCGGAAATCGAGCAGCTTACCGCCGAAAAGAACGCCCATTACAACGAATACCGGGAGAAAAAAGCCCGTGTCAAGGAGCTGCATACCGTGAAAAGCAATCTTTCTCAAATCCTGCAAGGCGAGAAAGACAGAGAGAAAAAGCACGAACATGAGCGTTAAAAACCGCCCCGAAACGATACCAAAACGGGGATATGCCCTGCACCCTATCCGCAATACTGCCCACCTTTGAAACGGGGCGCACAGCGCAGGAAATCCCCGAAAATGACACCGAGAAACTACATTTTTACCGACCTATCCGCTTATACCAGCGGAAACGGCAGAAAGGAGCGAGAAATGCCACGCATGAGCAAAAAGCGGCGGTTGGAATGGAGCTTTTTCCTCAACCACCGAAACCGTATTACCTACAATGACCTTTGCCGGGGCTGCACACACGGCTGCAAGCAGAGCTTCCGGGCGATTATCGTCCTCTGCCCCCGGTATTTCTCTAAGAGATGGAAACACAGGGAGGACACCGCCAATGGCAGATAACCGCAAATATTACTACCTCAAACTGAAAGAAAACTTCTTCGACAGCGATTCCATTGTGCTGTTGGAGGACATGAAAGACGGGATTTTGTATTCCAATATCCTCTTGAAGCTGTACTTAAAATCGCTGAAAAATGGCGGCAGATTGCAGCTTGACGAGCATATCCCCTATACCGCCCAGATGATAGCCACGCTGACCCGTCACCAAATCGGGACGGTGGAACGGGCATTAGCCATCTTCCAGCAGTTAGGGCTTGTGGAGCAGCTTGACTGCGGGCTGCTTTATATGACCGACATCGAGCTGATGATCGGTCAATCCTCTACCGAAGCGGAACGGAAACGCGCCGCAAGGCTTGAAAATAAGGCACTTTTGCCGCCGCGGACAAATGGCGGACATTTGTCCGACATTCGTCCACCAGAGATAGAGATAAAGAAAGAGATAGATATAGAGTTAGAAAAAGAGGGAGAGTTAAAGGGACAAGCCCTCGCCCGCAGCTATGGCAGATATGAGAATGTATTTCTGACTGATACGGAGCTTTCCGAACTGCAAGCGGAGCTGCCCGAAAAATGGGCGTACTACATTGAGCGGCTTTCCGGCTATATCGCGTCCACGGGCAAGAAATATAAAAACCACGCCGCCACTATCCGCAGATGGGCGGCAGACGATACCGCAAAGGCTGCCCCGAAACAGGGCATACCCGAATACACCTGCAAGGAGGGCGAGAGCTTATGAGTAATCTGTTTACAGAACGAGTTTTGAATATGACGGCTGTTACCCCACAGCCGGAGGACTACATGGGCGAGGACGGACTGCTTTACTGCGGCAAGTGTCACACTCCGAAAGAAGCCTACTTCCCGGAAAAGCAAGCCGCCCTGTTTGGGCGTGACCGCCACCCGGCAGAATGTGACTGCCAGAAAGCCCAGCGTTTGGAGCGTGAAGCCGCCGAACAGCGCAGAAAGCACCTTGACACCGTGGAGGACTTGAAACGCCGGGGATTTACCAATCCTACCATGCAGGAATGGACTTTCGCCAACGACAACGGGAAATGCCCGCAAATGGAGATTGCACACTTCTATGTGGAGCATTGGGAAATCATGCGCGAGGAAAATATCGGCTATCTGCTATGGGGCAAGGTCGGCACAGGAAAAAGCTATTTTGCCGGGTGTATCGCTAATGCCCTCATGGAGCAGGAAGTCGCTGTCCGCATGACGAACTTCTCTGCGATTTTGAATGACCTGACCGCCAGCTTTGAGGGGCGCAACGAGTATATCGAGCGTCTTTGCCGTTTTCCTCTGCTTATCATTGATGATTTTGGAATGGAGCGCGGCACAGAGTACGGTTTAGAACAGGTCTACAATGTGATTGACAGCCGCTACCGCAGCCGCAAGCCCTTAATCGTTACCACCAATCTGACATTGGACAGCCTGCAAAATCCGCTGGACACCGCCCATGCCCGGATTTATGACCGCCTTTTGGAAATGTGCGCCCCTATCCTCTTTACGGGAGAGAACTTCCGCCGTGAAACGGCGCAAGCCAAGCTGAACAGACTAAAAGAATTGATGAAATGAAAGGAGTTGCCTATGGCAGAGAACAAGCAGAACACCACCCCGGAACGCCGCCCGGACTGCGTGACAGAGATCCGCATGGGCAACACCGTCCTTGTCGTTTCCGGCTTTTTCAAAAAAGATACCACCGACACCGCAGCCGATAAGATGATGAAAGTGCTGGAGGCGGAAGCCGCCGCAGGACACAAAGCCCAGCTTTCGCCCTAACGCTACAAGCCGCACAGAAAAATCGTCATTTTACCGGGCGGTAAAGAAGCAGAAGCCGCTATACAGACAGCCGCCCCATGTGGTATAATCGAAATACGGAATAGTGGGGCTGGCTGTCGGAAACGGAGGATTTTATGTTAAGACAGACCACCCAGAAAATCACTGCCCTTTATCCAAGACTATCCCATGAGGACGAGCTGCAAGGCGAAAGCAATTCCATTTCCAACCAGAAGCGTATTCTTGAAACCTACGCAAAGCAGAACGGTTTTTCCAATCTGCGCTGGTACACGGACGATGGTTATTCTGGTGCGAACTTCCAAAGACCGGGCTTTCAATCCATGCTTGCGGATATTGAAGCCGGGAAAGTGGCTACTGTTATCGTAAAGGATATGTCACGGTTAGGGCGAAACTACCTGCAGGTGGGAATGTATACCGAGATGATTTTCCCACAAAAAGGCGTCCGCTTTATCGCCATAAACGATGGAGTGGACAGCGCACAGGGCGACAATGATTTTGCCCCTTTGCGGAACATTTTCAACGAATGGCTGGTGAGAGATACGAGCAAGAAAATCAAAGCCGTAAAACGGTCAAAAGGCATGAGCGGCAAGCCTGTTACGAGCAAACCCGTGTACGGCTACCTCATGGACGAGGACGAAAATTTCATCATTGACGAGGAAGCCGCACCCGTAGTCAAGCAGATATACCGTCTGTGCCTTGCCGGGAACGGTCCGACCAAGATAGCCCGTATGCTGACCGAGCAGGAAATCCCAACGCCGGGAACGCTGGAATACCGCAGGACGGGCAGCACACGCCGCTATCACCCCGGCTATGAGTGCAAATGGGCGACAAATACCGTGGTGCATATCCTTGAAAACCGGGAGTACATGGGCTGTTTGGTGAACTTCAAGACGGAGAAACCGTCCTACAAGACCAAGCACAGCATAGAAAATCCCATTGAGAAACAGGCAATTTTCGAGAACCACCATGAGCCTATCATCGACACCCAGACATGGGAGCGTGTGCAGGAATTACGCAAACAGCGCAAGCGTCCGAACCGCTATGATGAAGTGGGCTTGTTCTCTGGTATGCTCTTTTGCGCGGACTGCGGCAGCGTCATGTATCAGCAGCGTTACCAGACCGATAAGCGGAAACAGGACTGCTATATCTGCGGGAACTACAAGAAGCGCACCCATGACTGCACCGCACATTTTATCCGCACCGACCTTTTGACTGCGGGCGTTCTCTCCAATCTACGGAAAGTGACGAGCTATGCGGCAAAGCATGAAGCCCGGTTTATGAAGCTGCTGATCGAGCAGAACGAGGACGGCGGCAAACGCCGGAACGCCGCCAAGAAAAAGGAACTGGAAGCTGCCGAAAAGCGTATCGGTGAACTTTCCGCTATTTTCAAGCGGCTGTATGAGGACAGCGTAAGCGGTCGCATTTCTGACGAGCGTTTCACGGAGCTTTCGGCAGACTATGAAGCCGAACAGCAGGAATTGAAAGAGCGTGTTGCCAGAATACAGGCGGAGCTTTCCAAAGCACAGGAAGCTACCGTAAACGCAGAAAAGTTTATGAACATTGTCCGCAAGCACATGAACTTTGAAGAACTGACCCACACCCTCTTGCGTGAGTTTGTAGAGAAAATCGTTGTGCATGAGTGCAGCTACGATGAAAACGGCACACGCAGACAGGATATTGAGATTTACTATTCTTTCGTCGGCAAGGTGGACTTGCCCGAATGACCGCCCGCCCTATCCGATACCAAAGACAAGTATCGGATAGGAAAGGCAAAATTTTTTACACTTCTATTACTTCTTTATCACACATAAGCAAAGTCCCAGGGCATGAAGCAGTTCATGGCTAATTAAAGGGAACAAAAAGAAAGGGAATGCACAATCCAGACGGTATCAGCGGCAGGCTACAAGAATAAATTGTGATTTCACAA
>OLNM01001952.1_pt1 | contig 13951 bp, 6 predicted proteins | sample 1672391 | NCBI WGS metagenome assembly OLNM01 (sample SAMEA3136680, study PRJEB25190) | human gut metagenome | reverse complement strand
AACAATACAGAAAAATCGAATTTGTTACAATAGTGATTTTTTGTATAAACAACAATAAAAATGAATATTTATATTAACTAATAAAAACAATTTTACTAATTTTATCTTATTAGGGCAAAGTTAACAAAACAACAGTACAAATATAACATTAAAATCGGATTTTAATGTTATATTTGTATAATGAATTAGGCATTTTGCTGAAAAGAAACTAAAACTTTTTTTAACATTGAGATAAAAAAAAGGCAATTTATAATATTAAGTATAATATTAGGGAATGGAGGAATATTATGCTAAAAAATATGAAAAAAGCATTGTCTTTAACCTTGGTTACGGCTATGGTTGTCACCATATGTCCTCAAGGACAACTTGTAAACATATCAGCGGCTGATAATACACCATATTGCATATCAGAAGGTAGACCTGTATATGTAAGTTCAGGTAAGAATGAAGACTATGCAGTAGATGGTGACACATCTACAAGATGGGAAAGTGATTACAAGAACAAAATAGAATGGATGTATGTGGACTTGGGAGCAAAAGCAGACCTTGACCATGTTTATCTGAAATGGGAAGCAGCTTATGCTAAGTCATATCAGATTCAGTTTTCTAACGATGAAGAGAATTGGACAACAGTTTACACAAAGGGTAACGGTTCAGGTTCAGAAGAAACTCCTGAAGAAACAGTTAATCCGGGAGCTATGGCTATAAATGTAGGAAAAAAGCAAAAGAATGATAATGGAACTATTAGCTCAGTTTTATCTTGGAATGCGGTATCAGGAGCAGTAACATATAAGATTTACGTTGAAAACAATGGAAAAGAGGAAGTTGCAACAGCACCTGACGGATTTACTTTTGACAAGGATTCAAGACTTGATCTTATTAACAATGTAAGATTGTTGGAAGGAATTCATAAATATATTGTAAGGGCTTATGATTCGAAAGGTAAAGTTATTACAAGTGGTGAGGTTACAATCTCAGGTGATGTTACAGTTGAAGAAACAACTGAAGCACCAACTAATTCAGGTGAAACAACACCGGTTGTAGATGATAAGGAACAGACAATTGATTTAACTAAGATTATTGATAACAAAGAAGGTAGACAGGCAAGATATGTAAGAATTCTGATGACAGAAAAAGCATTGCCTGACTACGGATATTCATTGTTTGAATTCCAGGTTTATGGTACAAACGGAGTGGTTGAAAGACCTGTTGACTATGGAGTAAACCTTGCACTTAACAAGCCGGTTAAGTCAAGAAGCAACACTGTTAAGTCAGGAGATACAACTAAGGAAGTAAACACCCGTGATGAATGGTGGATGTATGATAAAGACGGTAATTTAAGACCGGATGCATACAACAATGTAAAACCTGAAAACGCAGTGGATGGAAATACAAAATCATCATTTACATCATATCAGGGAGATGACCAGTGGATTTATGTAGACCTTCAGAAGGAATACACAATCGGCAGGGTTGTTGTTAACTTTAACAGTGACGCAGCAAAGATGTATGACATTCAGGTTTCAAATGATGCAAAGACATGGAAAACCGTTCACAGAAATCTTAGAGGATACGCTAATATGATTGATGATGTTACCATGTATCAAAAGAATGTCAGATATGTAAGAATCTTAGGCTATACTAAGGTTGAAAGCGGTAGTGGTGTAGGAATTAACGAATTAAGTGTTTATGAATACAGAGAAGGCGATAGTAAGGAAAACGAAACAATCGCTCCACTTCCAACAAGACAGGTTATTAACAACAAGAATGGTAAAGGTTCATATGTTTCAGGTGAAATGTATAAGGAAAAGAACAAGTTACCAACATTTGTTAATGAAGAAACTATAAAGACACCAATCGATTCTAACAGCTGGTGGTCATCAGCAATGGTTCAGACATTTAGTAACTTACTTTGTTCAACACCATTAAAGGCTAAGTTCTCAACTAAGGGACTTGGAGTTTTGCTTGCAACAGCAGGATGGGTTGGAACAAGAAAGGAAACTGACCTTGGAACAGACCAGTCTACTGAAACAGGAATTGACTTCTATGTATTACCTGAAAAATACAACTCTAAAAAGGGTTATGACAGAGTAGAAAGCTATGGTGATTACTCAGTACAGTTAGGTTTAATGGACAACAGTGGAATGCAGATGAAGTCAACTGTAGTTAAGGGTTCACCTTACATTTTCAGTGAGTTCTGTGATAACACAACATTTTTCATTAACTCATCATCAATTACAGAATTTTTTGATGGCAATGGAAATAGTATTTTAGCTAAAGAAGGGGACACAATTACAACAGACCACATTGGTTTTAAGTCAATGGATGATGAAAATACTAAGGCTAAAAACGATGGTTCTTATTATTGTATGAACGTACCTGAAGGAACAACATTTAAGGTAATGGTTGCAGGTTCAAGATATAACGTTAAGGTGACATTCCCTTCAAAGAATGAAAATTATATGTCACTTGCAGCTATGACAAAGAAAGGTGACATTGACAGGTATTATAAACATGGTTACGCATTTGTAACAAACACACACGTTGGCTACACATTTGATCAGGCTAACAATAAGGTTGTAACAACATATACAGCTACAACTAAGACTATGAGAAAGGGATTCTCAAATGAAACAATGCATTGTTTATTCCCACATCAGTGGAAATATTCATCAGATGCAGATAACCCGGATGCAATATATTACTCAATTCGTGGTGACATGAAATCTATCTGGGCTAATGAATACAAGACAACACAGCAGTTCTCAGGTTTACTTCCAACATTTACAAAGCCTGACAGCAGCATGTTTAATACAACTGAAATGGTTGAATACCTTAACCAGGTAGTAGCATCTAAGATTAACACAGCACCTGTTGCTGATGCTTACTGGGAAGGTAAGAATGTTCACCCACTTGCAATCAGTGCTCTTATGGCTGACCAGTTAGGTGAAACAGAAATTAGAGAAAAATTATTAAAGAAATTAAAGAGCATTATGGTTGACTGGTTCACATATGACGGTGAAGATGATGACTGTTACTTAATCTACAATAAGGATTGGGGAACACTTTATTATCCTGAAAGTTCATTTGGTGCCAACGCAGCAATCTGCGACCACCATTTTACATATGGATACTTTATGTTTGGTGCAGCAGTACTTGCTACATACGACAAGCAGTTCTACAACGATTACAAAGATATGATTGAACTTCTTGTAAGGGATTACGCAGATCCTAAGGAACCTGAAGATGATGGCAACATGTTCTGTAAGTTTAGAGCATTTGACCAGTATTCAGGACACTCATGGGCAGGCGGATATGCAGACAGCGATTCAGGTAACAACCAGGAATCAGCTTCAGAAGCATTGTTCAGCTGGGTAGGTATGTATCTCTGGGGTGAAGTATCACAGAATAGCACTTACATTGATGCCGGAGCTTACGGCTTCACAACAGAAATGGAAGCGATTGAGCAGTACTGGTTCGACTATGATGAAACTAACTGGTTAGGTGATCATCCTGACAGAGCAGCAGATCAGGCTTATGATTATCCGTTCCAGGGAACAGGTCAGATTTATGGCGCTTCAATGGGATATGGAACATATTTTGGTGGACAGCCTGTTTATGTATATGGTATCCAGTGGTTACCTATTTCTGAATACCTTACAAACTATGGTATGAATCAGGAAAAATGTGCCAAGATATATCAGGGATTAGTAGATGATACTAATTATGCAATAAACATAGAAAAGAAATTATTTGATCAGGATTTGGCAAACGGAGTTAGTGCAGATGATTCATGGCACAATCCGGACAAGTATGTAACACCTGATAACGGATGGCAGCATATTACATGGCCATTTCTTTCACAGACTAATGCACAGAGTGCATATGACAAGTTTGAAGCTAACGTAACAAATGTACAGGTTGAAGATAGAGCTAATACATTATGGTTTATTTCAGCAATGGATCAGTTAGGCTACAGAACAAATGACTACATGGTAACAGGCAACATTACAGGTTCTGTATATCGTAAGGATACAAACGGCAAGACAGTATACACAGCAGAAGTTTGGAATGCTACAGACAAGACACAGACAGTAGCAATTAAAGATAAGTTTGGAAAACAGATTGGTAAAGCTAACATTGGTGCAAAGGCATTTGTAAGCTTTAACATTGACACAGAAAAACAGTTTGAATTAACTCAGACAGCAACACCTACAGTTAAGGCTAAAGCTTTAGCAACAGGAAAAGTTACAGAAGATGTAACAGGAAAAGTAACATTTGATGATACACAGTTAGTTGAATTATCATGCTCAGATGCAGATGCTAAGATTTACTACACAACAGATGGTACAATTCCAACAACAGAATCAAAAGAATACACAGGAAAGATTTTGATTTCAAGCAACACTACATTAAAGGCAGTTGCAGTTAAGGATGGATATCTTGATTCAGCATATTCAGCAACAGTATTTGAAATTGCCGGAGATACAGTAAGCAGTAGTGATAATTTAGGACTTAAGAAGAAAGCAACAGCATCTTCATCAAAGGGTGCAAATACAGCCGATATGACTTTGGATGGTACAACAGACACAAGATGGCAGGCTGATAATGAAGCAGATGATGAATGGATTCAGGTAGATCTTGGTTCAGTACAGGCAGTTAACGCAGTTACAATTAACTGGGAAGCAGCTTATGCGGCAAAATACGAAATTCAGGTATCTACAGACGGAAAAGAATGGACAACAGTTGCTAAGGAAAATGGTATGGTTGGAGAAATCACATCAAGTTTTGCGGCAACAAAGGCAAGATACGTAAAGATGCAGGGTGTTTCAAGAGGAACTCAGTATGGTTACTCAATTTATGAAATACAGGTATTTGGTGCAGTACAAGCTAAGGCACCAACAATTACACCTGTAAGTGGAACTTATAAGGGAACACAGACAGTAACAATGTCAACAGCAGTAAAAGGTGCTGAAATTAAGTACACAATTGATGGAGCAACTCCAACAGAAGATTCAGCTACTTATGAAGGACCAATTACAGTAGACAAATCAGTAACAATTAAGGCTGTAACATATAGAAAGGGAATGTTATTATCAGATCCTGTTCAGTCAGATATTATTATTGAAGGAACAATTTCATTAAATAAGACAGAAGCAACAGTAGCAATTGGAAACAAGTTACAGCTTTCAGCAATAACAGACCAGTCAGTTACATTTAGCAGTGATAATGCAGGTGTTGCCAAGGTAGATGCTAACGGTTTAGTTGAAGGTGTTTCAAAGGGAACAGCTACAATTACAGCAAAAGCTGCAAACGGACAGAAAGCAACATGTAAGATTACAGTAACAGATCCTGTACATATTACATCAATTGAAATTGCTCCACAGAATCTTGAAATTAAGAATAAGAATTCAGAAACATTGAAGCTTACAATTAATCCAAGCAACACAACAGATGACACAACAGTTACATGGACATCAAAGGATGAAAAGATTGCAACAGTTAATGATGCAGGAACAGTAACAGCTAAGTCAGAGGGAACAACAACTATTACAGCTAAGATAGGTAAGTTTGAGGCAACATGTGAAGTGACAGTTTTACCTATAACTGTAGAAGAAATGGTTGCAGACGGACAATTTAACATTGGATTAGGTAAGAATGTTGTAGCACTTCCTAATAAGCAGGATGGTGAAGGCGGTAGCGAAAGCGATCTTACAGATGGTAACTTTGAAGGCAAACATATTGCTACAGCATTTGCCACAACAGGAACAAGTTATACAATTGATTTAGGAGATGCTTATGACAGCGCAACTATTGATAAGTTAGTTGTAAAATACAAAGAAAACAATGGAGGAGATACTCCTGTTAACGGTTACGAAATCCAGTACTCAACTAACGGAGTTGATTTTGAAACAGTTAAAAAAGTAACAGGAGATTCTGTAAAGGATGCCTGCGAAAACAAGAATTGTGTAGATACTCAGGATATGACAGGAGTAACAGGCGCAGTAAGATACATTAGATTCTATTATCCTGAAGCATACACATGGGGTGTTCAGGTAAGAGAAATTGCAGCATTAAGTACAGACAAGAATGCTAAGAAGGCAGAATTACAGTACTGTGATGATCCTGCAGAAGTAACAGTAAAATCTGATAAGTATTGCCATATTACATATACAATTAAAGCCGGTGAAAATCAGGATGATTACAAGTATATGGTATACTTAAACAACAACCTTGTAGGTGACAGAGTAACTGCAGGAACATATACAATTGATAACTTAGATGCAGGAACATATACAGTTAAGGTAGTTTCATATTACAACAAGTTAACATCTAAGGGCATCTCAAAGGAAGTTAAAGTAGATGACGGTTCATTAAAGGATTACATTAACACTGTAAGAAACCTTTCAAAGGGAACAACGGTAACAGTTGACAAGGTATATGAAAATGAAGGAAATCAGGATGTATCATCATTAGTGGATGGTGCTATATCAGATAACAACGGTGTTTGTGTTCATACAGAACATGGTACAAAGACAGCAACAATTAACTTAGATCTTGGAGAAAACTATCCAATTTCTAACATTGAAGAATTTTTAATAGCATTTAAGGCAGACAATACATATGCTAAGACTTATACAGTTGAGTTCTCAGCGGATGGACAGAACTTCCAGGAAATGATTAACGTTAAGGATGCTAAGTACAAAGATGTTATGGAAAATAAGATTGACCCTTCAACATATAATTACGATACAGTAAGATATGTAAGAGTTAAACTTAACGATGGTAGTTACGGTTGGGGATATCAGATTTCAGAAGTAGCAATTATGGGAACAGACATTTATATGCCTGTTGAACCTGAAGGATTAGTTGTAGAAAGCCAAACTTATAATACTGTTACAGTAACATGGACAGGTGCAGATAACGGACAGACATATTGGGTTTACATTGATGGCAAGGTTAAGGATATGAACTTAGCATCAGCCGGAACATATACATACAACAATATTGATGCCGGAACACATATTGTTAAGGTAACATCAAGATTAAATGGAATTGAATCAAAGGGTGTAACAAAAGAAGTTGTAGTAGATAATCATCCAACAACAACACCTGAACTTACAACAACAACTAAACCGACACCAACAACAGCTAAACCTAGTGAAACAACAACTCAGGCACCTACTATAAACCCTAGTGGAACGACTGAGGTAACAACAAAACCTGGAGAAACAACACAGGCAACAACAAAGGCTGACGAAACAACTAAGTCAGGTGAAAATACATCAGACATTGGTAATGGTGGCAACACAACTGTAGCACCAAGTGCTTCAAGTGATATTAATGTAAAAGTTGGAAAAACTAAAGTAACAAAGGCAACAAAGAAGAAGAGAACAACTAAAGCAAAGATTTCATTAAAGAAGGTTGCAGATGCTAAGGGCTATGAAGTAAGAGTTTCAACAACTAAGAAGTTTAAGGCTAAGAAGACTATTACAAAGGTATTCAAACGTAATAAGCTTACATTTAAGAAACTTAAGAAGAACAAGAAGTACTATGTACAGGCAAGAGCATTCACAGTAATCAATGGAAACAAGAAGTATGGTCCATGGAGTGCTAAGAAGAAAATGAAACTTACAAAGTAAAATCATTATAAAAGAAAAAGGCTATCCACTAATGTGAGGTGACCCCAAAAAGTTAGATTTTTTAGGTCTAACTTTTTGGGGTCAGTACAATTTATAGCTATCAGGTATGCTTTTAATTTAATTTATTCTCCGAGGAAATTTTTCACATTTCTAATATGTTTCAGCCCTTCTTTGCGACCAATGTCATATAGAGCCTGCAGTTTTTCAGGATCTCTTTCGGTGCGCCCGATTGTAACAGGATTCTCAGGTCTGATAATGTAGACAAGTCCTTTGCGTTCAAGTTCTTTTAGGTCATCTAATGTTTTGTTGTACATAATATGGCGGACTTCCAAGTCGTGTACAAGATTAGGATATTTCTTGCCCAACTTTAATCTGATTAACGGAAGCATTGAATTTTTCTTTTTTCTATAGCCGTCATGTTGGGTAAGAATGACAACATTTTTCTCGTAGCCCATTTCCATAAACTTGTGAATTGGAATTGAATCTGAAATTCCACCGTCAAGCATTTTAAAACCGTCGATTTCTACAATATTTGAAACCATTGGCATTGAAGCAGAAGCCCTAAACCATTTAATGTCCGTTGCATCGCCGTTAGGACAAAGATGATAAATAGGTTTTCCAGTTTCAACATCTGTAGTTACAACGTAGAAATCCATTGGATTCTTCTGATAAGTTTCCACGTCAAAAATATCAAGGCGGTTAGGAATCTGATTATAACAAAAATCAGCACCGTAAATATCGCCGGTCTTAATTAAAGAGCGAAGCCCAACATATCTGGGATCACGACAATATTTGGTATTGTATCGTATTGTTCTGCCAATCTGTTTTGACTTAAGATTGCAACCAAAGGCAGCCCCGGCAGAAACGCCAATGGCACCGTCAACAGTAATATCATTTTCCATAAATATATCAAGTACTCCGGCAGTGTACATTCCACGCATGGCACCGCCTTCCAAAATTAATCCTTTTTTCATATAAATACCAATCCTTTTTAAAAACAAATTTTTTATAATGTGAAACAACCGAACTTTTATTACAGGGGGTGTTAAGTGCTTCACGTTTTTTACACTATAATAAATTATACAGCGAATTTGTTAATTTTGTATCAATAAAATAAGTTTTATTTTCAAAAAAATTAAGACCGGTTATAATCATAAAAAAGAAATTAAAGAACAAAAAATATGAAAAAACTATTTTATTTTCAATATTTGTTTGACATCTCTACGCAATTATGGTATAAATATCCTTGTGCTAAATTGTAGATAGGGGTGTAGTTCATCGGTAGAATAAGAGTCTCCAAAACTCCAGAGGTGGGTTCGATTCCTACCACCCCTGCTAGAAGAGTTGTAGTGTTAATGATTTATAATCATTAAGGTGCAGCTCTTTTTTTTGTGCAATAAAAATTTTTGAAAATTTTCTAAATATAATAAGAAAGACTTCCCCGTAGCATCCGTTATGTGGAAGTCTTGATTTTTTGTTATTTAAGATTGCTAAACCATTTTTTACAATAGTCAGCAAATGTTTTTTCTATAGGCGATAATATTTTATCCTTTGGCCAGGAAAGATACAAATAGTTAAACTCTGCATTTTTTAATTTAATAACCTTTATGTTTGAATCAGGATGAATCATGTAATATTTATATGGCATGATTGAAATACCTGCGTTTTGAGAAACCTTGTAGGTAGTTGCAAAGTCTTCATGAGTTTTAAAAACATAATTAGGTGTAAAACCGGCAGCCTTACATATTGTGTCAGTAACAACTCTTACCGGAATAGTATCATATAGTCCCACAAATGGTTCATCCTTTATCATTGAAAGTTCAATCTCATTATATTTACTTAAAGGATTATCTTTGGAGACTAAAAGCACAAACTCGTCCTTTAATAACAATTCATAATTAAAATCTTTCATATCGCAAATAGGCAGCATAAAAGTAAAGTCATATGGAGGATTATCAGAGTGAAGAACTTCTTCTACAGTAGCATAAACAAAATGAGCATTAGGATAGGCTGACATAAAATCAGCAGATAAATGTGAGATAAAGAAATCCCCATCCTGAATATAAAGCTTAATATCTTCAACATTAGTATTGGCAAAATATGCCGTGCATTCATCTACAGTGTTAAGAATGGAAGAAACCTTCTGATAAACATATTCCCCGTTTTCATTTAAAAAAATCTTTCGACCGTTTCTGTCAAAAAGTAGAACACCTAATTCATCTTCAAGTTTCTTAATTGCGTAGCTAATAGACGGTTGAGGAACCATGTTCTTCTTAGCTGCCTTAGAAAAATTCTCTAATTCGGCAGCATCCTTAAAGTATTTTAATTGAAGTAATTCCATACAAACCTCCGAATGTTATTATTCTAGAATATCTTATAATTTTAATCTATATGAAAATAAAAAGCAACTTTTAGGGGAAAAAATCTAATAGACACTTTTAGGGGAAAAGTCTAATTGAAGAAAACAAAAATAAAATTTTGAAAAATGTAAAAAAATATTCATATTAACATCATACAATTATTTTAGTATAATCTTTGTATAAAGCTGTAAATAAAAAAACAGCAAAGATACTGTGAAAATTAATAACAAAATAATCAGATTTAAAAATAGTAGCAAATATAACAGGAGATGAAATATGAGAAACAACAAGCGAGTGGTTCTTATGGTAGAGGATGACAAAAAACTTAGAGAAGTTTTAACAAAGTTTTTGTCAAGAAACGATTATGAAGTTTTGGCGGCAGAAAACGGAAAAGTAGGGCTTGAACTTTTTTATGAAAATAGCAAGAATTTAGATATTGTACTTCTTGACGGAATGCTTCCCGACATAGACGGTGTGGATGTTTTGAAAGAAATAAGAGAACATTCGCAGGTGCCGGTTATTATGTTGACAGCAAGGGAATCAGAAGAAGACCAGCTTAACGGATTAAATAACGGTGCGGACAATTATATAACAAAGCCATTTCTTATGAAGGTTTTACTTGTACATATGGATAAGTTGATTCAGAGAAATAGCAATGAAGACACGGACGTAATTGAAAAAGGCGCGCTTAAATTAGAAAAGCAGTTTAGAAAAGCATATATTAATGGCGAGTTTGTAGATACAACTCCTAAGGAATTTGATTTGCTTGTATATATGTGCGAAAACGAAAAAGTGGTTTTGAAGCGTGAAAATATATTGGATGCAGTTTGGGGCTTTGATTACGACGGCGATATGCGAACTGTAGACACACTTGTAAAGCAGTTAAGAAAAAAGATGACGGACAAGTATCCTTACATCACGTCAGTTTACGGTGTTGGTTACAGATTTGAGGTAAAATAAATGAAGACTAAGTTAAGAACAACCTATCTTGTAACGGTATTATTCTTTTTGTTTGTTACAGTGGGAAGCATGATTTTGTTCTATAATATGTTTTCGGAAGAGTTCATTATTTCAAATAATAAAGACACTATGGACAATCTTTTTGAAACAATACAGGAAATGAATCTGGCTCAGCTTACAAAAGAAGAAAAAAACGTTCTGAAGGATTACACAGACAAAGGTGGCTTTGTTACTATTATGGATGGTGAAAAAATAATTTATCAATCCAAATTATATAGTAAGAGAAGAAGAGAAGGTCGCGTGGATTATGATTTGCATGAGTATACATATAATGCGCAGGCTCAGGTGAATGTTGAAAGAACAGTGATCAAGTTAAAAGGAAAAATAGACCAAAACGTAAAAACTTATTACGTTTATATGGATACAAGATTAAAGTCGCTGGAGAATAGCATAAATCTTATAAGCAAATTTATGCTTGTGGAAATGATTATAATTTTGATGCTTGGTATTCCTTTTTCATTTTATATGGCACAGAGGACAGTTAAGCCTATTGAAAAACTTGGAAAACTGGCAAAGAAAATGGAAAATAATGAGCCAATTAATTTTGAAGAATATGATTTCCCTAACAATGAAATAGGAAATCTGTCAGATCAGATGAAAAGTATGTATCTTAAGATTTCCAGTAACCTTAACGAATTAAATAATTATAACTATTTGTTGAAAACTCAGAATAAAGAGTTAATAGAGTTTGATGAAAGACGTAAGAAGTTTATTGGGGCGGCAACTCACGAATTGAAAACGCCACTTGCCATTATTTCTACACAGCTTGAAATGATGAACATGGATAATGACGAGGCAATGAGTGAGTATTACGAGTCAATAATGGAAGAGATACAGAAGATGTCCAACCTGATTCGAGAAATGCTTAATTCATCATTTGAGGGTGATATTATTTTAAGTGGTCCGATGAAAGTTGACAGTCTTTCAGAACTTTTGGACGGAATGAAGGACAAATATATGGGACTATTTTGGTCAAAGAAAGCTAATTGCAGATTTGATATAGAAGACAATATTTATATTAATATGAATAATGAGCAGATTGAACAGGCCATAAACAATTATATAATTAATGCTTACGAGCACATTCCGGAAAAAGGTACAGCAGTTGTCACATTAAAAAGTGTAGACGATAAAGCAGTTATTTCTGTTTTCAATAGTGGTCACAACATAAAAGAGGAGGAACTAAGCAAGATTTGGGAAGGCTTCTACCAGACTGACGAGAGGGCAAAAGAATCAAACGTTGGACTTGGCCTTTATATTGTAAGAAACATTGTAAAGAACCACAACGGAGTATGTTATGCCAAGAATCATCACAACGGCGTTGAGTTTGTAATGGAGTTTAACCGCACAGACAAATATTAAAAAGATTTAACTTTATCATAAACAAAACTTAACATTTCTTAATTAGTATAAAAGTGTAAAGGAAAAGCATTATCAGAAGGAAAGAAATTTAAAATCCAAAATGGATTATGCAGCATGAAAATTCATAATTGGAAGTCTTTAATTGGGAATCTTTAATTGGTAATTTCCAATAAGGAATTTCTAATTGGAAATGCAGATTTTAGTTGAAAAAACTGAATAAAGATAATGCGATACACATAGGATTTAATAAAGAAGTGGGAGTGATGAATATGACAGGGATAATCGGCTCAGGAATGATAGTCACAATAAATGTGCTTATAAGTCTTGTGATTGGAGGATGCTTAGCAATAAAGTTGATTGAAAAATAGAATACTAGAAGTTAAAATATGGGCAGTTCCTTGGTGGGAATTGCCTTTTTTGTAGGGATACTTGAAGTTTGTTTTTTGTACAAAGTCGTCTAGTGTAGTGTCCACACCCCGAGGTTCAGTATAACTTGTAATTACATCATTGATTACGTGTCGTATAACTTTTCTTTCTGCTGACACGTAATTTTTTACAATATTAAAGTGAATATTTGGGCAATTACGTGCCATATAAGATTTCCTTCTGCTGACACGTAATTTTTCACAAAATCGTAGTGAATTTGTGGGTGATTACTTGTCACACAGCATTTTCTTTCAGTGACACGTAATTGGAAGCGGTAAGACAAGCTTAGCTTCAATAAATTACTTGTGACACAACGTTTTCGCTTTACGACACGTAATTGGCAGCGATAGAACAAGCTTAGCTTCAATAAATTACGTGTGGGACAGCGTTTCGGTTTTACGACACGTAATTGGCTGCGATAAATATATAAGAAATCATAACAATTTCCTTAATGTATTAGTTTTGTTATTGCATTAACTTGCTATCTCTTCTTTTTTAAAAAGTATAATTGCGTAGCCGGAAAATATATAAAGTAAAGTATACATAAATATGTTATGCTATAAATATAAGACAAGGTACGGAAAAATTTATTTTTGTTGGCATATTTTGGCGAGTTTATTCGTTATATTTAATAGAAGGGCTTAAACTAACCCAAATGAGCGTGGATAAAAAAACAAAGAGAGGAGTAAAGAGTATAAGAAACTGATTGATTGGTGTTGATACAAGTGTTTTGTATCTGATGAGAGGAGGAAAACCAATGAAAAAGATAATTGCAATTATATTGGTAATAACTATGTTAGCCTGTAATTCTGTGAATGCAGCATCTTTTGTACAGGACAAGAAAGTGGAGTTAAACAATGAACATATGAAGGACTACAATAATTCATCTGTTAAATGGAAATTTGATGAAAAGAGCAGTGTTCTTAGTTTTAGCGGTTGTGAAAAATTAGAAAAGGTAGATGTAGGGCAGATAAAAAATCAGGTTAGGTATATTGTTTTGGCAGATGATATTAAGGAAATATCATCAGGATCATTATCAGGATATTTTAATCTAAGTAAGGTAACAATATTGGGAGATGTTGTGGCTACCGGAAATGCGTTTTACTTAGACACTCCAAGAACACTGGAGTTGGCAGGAAG
>OLNM01001949.1_pt1 | contig 13962 bp, 11 predicted proteins | sample 1672391 | NCBI WGS metagenome assembly OLNM01 (sample SAMEA3136680, study PRJEB25190) | human gut metagenome | reverse complement strand
GCGTACAGGGGCTGACGAGAGAATGCATCGGCTACGAAAACGGGGTGCTCGGCGGTGTCTTAAGCGCACTCAATGTGTTCTGTTCGCGGGGAGATAAGGTGCTCGTGCATTCGCCGACCTACATCGGATTTACCTTCAGCCTGAAAAACAACGGGTATGAGATCGTGCACAGTCCGCTTGTGCTGGATGAGAATGGTGTGTGGCGCATGGATTATGAAGACATGGAGAAAAAAATCTGCGAGAACCACATTCATGCGGCAATTTTCTGCTCCCCGCACAATCCGTGCGGCAGGGTGTGGGAGCGCTGGGAGATCGAGCGTGCCATGGAAATCTATGAGAAGTATCAGGTCGAGGTGGTTGCGGATGAGATCTGGTCGGATATCATCCTCGGGGATCACCAATTCGTGCCAACGCAGAGCGTTTCCGAGTATGCCAGAATGCACACGGTGGCAATGTACGCACCGTCAAAAACCTTTAATCTTGCGGGTCTGGTGGGAAGTTATCATATTATTTACAATCCCGTTATCCGTGACCGCGTGAAAAAGGAATCATCGCTGTCACATTACAATGAAATGAACGTGCTTTCCATGTATGCACTCATCGGTGCGTATCAGCAAGAAGGCTATGAGTGGACAGATGAATTATGTAAGGTATTGACGAAGAATGCAGAATATGCGTATGATTATATCAGATCCCATTTTAAGGGCGTACAGGTAGCTATGCCACAGGGAACCTACATGCTGCTCTTAGACTGCACAGAGTGGTGCAGAAAGCATGGCATAACGATCGATGAGCTGCAGAAGCGGGGCGCCAGCATCGGTGTGATCTGGCAGGATGGCAGACCGTTCCACAGCCCGTGCGGCATCCGCATGAATCTGGCGCTGCCATTTTCACTTGTGGAGGAAGCGATGGAGCGTCTCCGGAAGTATGTATTTGTGTAGAAGTTAAGAAAATATTGCAGCGCGAACGAACAGATAAAAGCAAAGGAGTCTTGCTAGGGAAAATCATAAGACCGATGACCGGATGGAAGATCTGATGCAGAAAGTGAGAGAGGGCCGCGGCACGGATGCGGCGTGCATGCTTGACTACTACACGCAGATTGAGGAATACGCAGAACGTGCGGGGGATGCCAGGCTGCTTGGATTTTCGCATTATTACAAGGGCAGAACCTACTATCTTAGCAATGAGACCGGAAAGGTGTTTGAGGAGATCGGCGAGGCACTCGGATATCTGGAACAGTCCGGGCAGTGGGAACTGGTGGCAGCCGCCTACAATCTTATGGCGATTGTATCCGTCGGCAAGGGCAATCTGTCGTTTGCGATCGAGTACTATCTGGCAGGATTAAAATATTGCAAAAAATATGAGCTGATTGAGGTGGAAAGCCGGATTGAGAGTAACCTGGGTTCCCTGCATATGGAGTGCGGACAGTACAGTGATGCCAGAGATTATCTGGAGCAGGCACATCTCGATTACAAGCGCGTACCGGAAGGGGCGCGCAGACTGGCAAGTCTTACCGCGATTTACAACAATCTGGTCCTGTGTTATATGAAAAGCGGCAGCCTGGAGAAGGCAGAGGAATATATCCGCAAACTGGAAGCAGAGTGCGAAGCGCATTTTGAGGAGATGGATTACATTTATGTAAATTGTATGCGTGCACGTTACTGTCATCTGTGTGGCAATATTTCCATGAGAGACCAGTATATTGCGGATATTCAGAATCAGCTTTCTGGGGATGTACTGATTCTGGATCTGTTTGATGATCTGTATGATTTCTGTGAACTGATGTTAGAGATTGACCGCGGTGATGTCTGCCGCAATATCGGAGAAAAACTGAAGGCACTCGTGGAGCAGACCGGCATCGCCAATATGCAGCGGAAGATGACAGCGCTAGAGATGGATTATGTTAAGAAAACGAAGGACAGGGAACGCTATCTTAAGACAGCTGGCAGATTCTATGAACTGACCGAGATCGTGGAACAGGAAAACAGAAGCATGATTGTCAATATGCTTTATCTGCGCAAATCCTTAGAGCGGGCAAGAGAGCGCTGCAGGAAGCTGGAGGAGGATGCGGTGGAGCTGACGGAAAAGTCGGAGAGAGATCCGCTGACCGGACTGGCGAACCGGTACCGCCTGACAAATGATTCAGAAAAGATCGTGGAACAGTGCTTTGCGGAACATAAACCGTTGTCGTTTGAGATTTTGGATATTGATTACTTTAAGCAGTACAACGACCGTTACGGACATCAGGCGGGGGATGACTGTGTGCGTGCCATCGCGGCACTGATCCGGCAGATGGAAAGTGATCAGATTTTCTGTGCGCGCTACGGCGGAGATGAATTCGTCATCATTTACAGTGGAATGAGCGCGGAGGAGGTCTGTGAGCGCGCGGAGAAGCTGCGGCAGGATGTGATGGCGCTTCAAATAGAACAGCGCTATACAGAGGGCGCTTTCGGTGTGACCATCTCGCAGGGCATCTGCCATGACATCCCAAGCAACGGGAACAAGAACTGGGATTTTCTCCACGTGGCGGATCAGGCGCTCTACCGTGTGAAGAGGCGGGGGAGAAACCGGCTGTGTATGACCGATATTCACGGGCGTGAGATTGAGGTGTAAGGGTATGGTTTGCCTCGGATGTGGTACACATATAGCATGCGGTGCCGGGGTATTTATGTATTTGCTATACGATGATGTCATTTTTTGTAATGAAATGCATTGGAGATTAAGCAGAGCATGAGGCCTGGCTTTTTCTTTTTATTTGAGAGACAATAGAATCGAGGATGTGATAGAGGATTAGGATCAGCTTGGGCTGGTCCTTTTTCAATTGCGTCATAATGAATGAAATGACGAAGTTGAGTTCAAAATGAGGTAATTAGAATGAGACAATTTGATTACACGAAAAAATGGAAAAAATGCTTACGCCAGAAATCGTGCGTTACCTTACAACAATTCATGAATACAAGGGGGAACAGCGCTTAATTGCGGAACACCATGCGGATGTATTAGAAAGTCTTGTTGAGGTGGCTAAGATTCAAAGTACAGAGAGTTCTAATAAAATTGAGGGTATCTATACTTCTGATGAATGTTTGAAAAAGATTGTTTTGGATAAGACAATGCCAAAGACAAGAAATGAGCGTGAGATTGCAGGATATAGGGATGTGCTTAACACAATACACGAGAATTTCCCTCACATTCCAATCCGTAAAAGTTCGTCCAACAGATCGCCCGATGACAACACCTTTATTTTTGCTTCGTTGCGTACAACTGGGGATTAGTATTCGAGACCTGGATTTGCTTACCATTGGCCTCGTGAATGATATGTATGCTGAAAACAGCAACGATGATTATAAAGGATATAAGGAAGTGGCGACTCAGGAGGACTTCGACAAATTTTAATGAACTGGTAGATATTGGAGTATTAACAATTTGTAAAATGCTGATTTTGTATTGCTTTTGTCTGGACAAATGGATATAATATAGTTAGAAAAAACTCGAAAGGAGTGTTTACTATGGCAACAAAATCAGCAAATTTATACGCACGCATTGAGCCTGATGTAAAAGAACAGGCAGAAGGAATCTTAGCAGCATTAGGAATTCCTGCATCCAATGCAATAAATATGTTTTACAAACAAATTATTCTTCAAAGAGGACTTCCTTTTGAAGTGAAAATGCCATCCGCTCGTCCTGTAGACGTTAGTGCATTATCAGAAGCACAGATGAATGCAGAACTAGAGAAAGGATATGCGGATATGCAGGCTGGTCGCACTAGATCAGCAAAATCTGTTTTTGCTGATATCCGCAAGGATTACAATTTATGATTTATGATATCGTGATTTCAGATCAGGCCGAGATAGACCTTCGTGGAATCTTCGAATACATTGCTTTTGAACTGCAGGCAACAGAAAATGCAAGTGGTCAGCTTGATAGGCTTGAAGCATGTATTATGGATCTTGATCATATGCCGAAGAGATATCGACAATATGAATTGGAACCATGGAAAAGTCGAGGGCTACGTGTAGCGCCAGTAGACAATTATCTTGTTCTATATATTCCGGATGATGATACACAAGTGGTTACGATTATCCGTGTTATGTACGGTGGACGAGATGTGAATACGCAATTAAACAGATTTACAAAAACAAAATAATTTGAAAGCATCAATCAGAAATGGTTGGTGCTTTTTTCGTGAATGGAGAAATCTGTGCATTTTTATGCCCATTTTTACGGAAGGAGGTATCGGCCGTGGCTAACAGAATCATGGGTATTACTGTCGAGATTGGCGGAGATACCGACAAACTACAAATAGCATTAAAATGTGTAAACGGTCAGATAAAAAGTACACAGTAGCGGCTAAAGGACGTGGACAAGTTATTAAAACTTGATCCAGGAAATACAGAGCTGCTTGCACAGAAACAAAAATTACTTGCTGCTGGATTGGAGATGAGGTTCCTTTCCAAGGAAAGACATATATTATAGAAGCAATTCAAAAGTAGAGAACAGTTAAAAAATTGTTTTCAGTGGTGACACTTTTTAACGATAGCCTCGACCTATTGTTAAAAGGTTCATGGATATGTTTCCTTCCACGATGGTAATTCATAGACAGCAGTCCTTTCATGTGGAGACGATAGTTGTACTATATCGGACAGATTTGTAAAACTTCTCGACTTCCGACACTTTGAGAGGTTTTTCAGGTTTGACCAGAGTGACCGAAAAACATACAAAAAAGTAATTTCAGATGGTGTGAATGTCTCAGTCGTATTGGACTGCGGCTTCGGAAACGTATCAAAGAGAAAATAATATCATCATCATTCAACTAAATAACAGAGGCATGAAAGACCGTTCATTTTCAAGAAAAATTGAAAGTGAGCGGTCTTTCTTTGTATCTGAAGGTCATCGTATCAGATGGATTTCAGGTGAGGTATATTCTATGTATTCGAGAAAGGTGATTTTATGGAGACAATACGGAAGAAGATGATGTGAGGAACGCAAGAGTAGCGCCACTCGGTGAGACCTTTGAGGATTTGAGGCAGATGCTGCGGGAGGGATAGAATATTGAATTATAAAGTTGTCCAGACAGAAACTGCAGATGCTCAGATCCGAAAGATTATTTTGTATGTAGCAGAAAACTTTGGAAGGGAAGTTGCACTTGAAAAACTTGAAGAATTAGAACGGAATCTTCTTGACTTAGGCAAGTATCCGCAAAAATGTGTAGAACTTCGTTATCTGGTGCTTAAAAGACAGGGGTATAAAGTACTGGTACTTGAGAAAAATCTTGTGTTTTACAAGATAAATGAGGAGAAGCAGGAAGCTATTATTTATGCTGTCGTAGACCATAGACCGGATTATTTGAACATCATCCGGGGATTGTAAGATACAGTATAATATTTTACAAAGAGAAAGTGAGAAATATTTCCGGTTCTGGGTTGGAGCAAGCGCGGTTCCTATGCCAAGAATCTCTTCCATGGATACGCCTGAGCGTTCTGAAAAATGAAATAACATTGCAAACGAGCCCCTGTTAGTGTATAATAATCGTGCTAATTTGGGGTTCTTAGAATAGTGCCACAAGACAGCTGCGAGGAGCGTTGGTCCGCCGAAGCACAGGACGGATTTTGGGAGAACGGCGCAGCAGTCAAAGCGGTATGTAGCAAAAAGCCCGTAAAAAGGAAATAAAGGAGATAGATATATATGAAACTAGGAATCGTCGGACTTCCAAATGTCGGAAAGTCTACATTATTTAATTCACTGACCAAAGCAGGAGCGCTGTCTGCAAACTATCCGTTTGCAACCATCGATCCGAATATCGGTATCGTTTCTGTGCCGGATGAGAGAATCGTAAAGCTCGGTGAGCTTTATCATACCAAGAAGGTAACACCTGCAACGATCGAATTTGTGGATATCGCAGGTCTTGTGAAGGGAGCAAGCAAGGGCGAGGGGCTTGGCAACCAGTTCCTTGCGAATATCCGTGAGGTAGATGCGATCGTTCATGTAGTGCGCTGCTTCGATGACGAGAACATCATGCACGTCGTGGCCGACGCGAGCACGAACGTCCCCGTCGACCCCCTGGGCGACATTGAGACCATCGACCTGGAGCTCATCATGGCAGACCTTGAGATGGTCAACCGCCGCGTCGAAAAGGCGACGAAGATGGCCAAGGGCGACAAGAAGTTCCTGCACGAGGTCGAGCTCTTCTCTGCTCTTGCCAAGCACCTCGACGCGGGCAAGAGCGCGCGCACGTTCGAGGTTTCGTCCGACGACGCTGAGCTCATCGCGACCGCCGATCTTTTGAGCCTCAAGCCCATCATCTACGCCGCGAACATGGACGAGGACGGCTTTGCCAATCAGGACGGCAACCAGTATCTCCAGCAGGTCAAGGAGCTCGCCGACCGCGAGGGCGCGCAGGTGCTGCCGATCTGCGCCAAGCTCGAGCAGGACATTGCCGAGCTCGACGGCGAGGACCGCGCGATGTTCCTCGAGGAGCTCGGCATTCAGGAGTCCGGCCTCGACCGCCTGATCAAGTGCTCCTACGCGCTGCTCGGCCTCATCTCGTTCCTGACCTACGGCGAGGACGAGTGCCGCGCCTGGACCATCAAAAACGGCACCAAGGCCCCGCAGGCCGCGGGCAAAATTCACTCCGACATTGAGCGCGGCTTCATCCGCGCCGAAACGATCAATTTCGACGACATGATCCGCTGCGGCAGCGTCGCGGCGGCAAAGGAAAAGGGATTGCTGCGCAGCGAGGGCAAGGAGTACGTCGTCAAGGACGGCGACATGATCTACTTCCGCTTTAACGTGTAAAATTCCGAAAATTCCATCATAAATTTCAGAAGACGGTGCAGCTCAGCTGCACCGTCTTTTTTTAAGTGAAACGGGTGCGCTACCATGGCAGCGATTCTGCAAACCGTTGGTATCACAGGAAAAACCGCACTTTAAATTTTTGGACCGCTACCAAACCGCTACCACGACTGGCCCGCAAAGCGCTGGAATACAAGGAAAGGCGAAAAACCTAAGGGGATGCGATATCCACTGAATTGAACGATTTTTCCTTGATTACGCTGCATTTTGATTATTTTCTATTGTCTCTGCAACAATTTGAGGATTTGCAAATTTTGGCGGCAACCACGGGAAAGCGGGAGAGACGGCGGGTGTTCGGCCGCGAGAAGATGGAAATTTATGAAAGGAGAGTAACATCTATGAAAAAGTTACTCGCAATGGTGCTGGCTCTGGTCATGACTCTGTCTCTGGCCGTCAGCGCCAACGCAGCCTTCAAGGATGACAAGAGCATCAGCGATGATTACGCTGAGTCTGTTGCCGTTCTGAATGGCATGGGTGTGTTCAAGGGTTATGAGGATGGTTCCTTCAAGCCCGAGGGCAACATCACCCGCGCTGAGGTAGCTACGATCGTCTATCGTATCTACACTGCCGACGTCGCCAAGAACGATAAGTCCGGCCTCTATGCCACTTATAACAAGTTCAGCGACATGGCTGGCGCCGGTTGGGCTCAGGGCTACATCGGCTACTGCGCCAACGCCTCCCTCGTCAAGGGCTATCCCGATGGCACCTTCAAGCCGTCCGGCAAGGTCACCGGCTATGAAGTCCTCGCCATGATCCTCCGCGCTGTCGGCTACGACAAGAACAACGAGTTCTCCGGCGCTGACTGGGCGCTCCATGTTGCGCAGACCGCGCAGCAGCTCGGCGTTCTGGACAACGTGGCGAAGACCACTGACCTGAACGCTCCCGCTTCCCGTGAGCTGGTCGCTGAGCTCCTGTTCCAGGGCATCCAGAAGGCTCAGGTCACCTACACCCCGGCCTTCGGCTATGTGACCGATAAGGTCATCAACACCAAGACCAACAGCCTCGGCGAGAAGAACTTCAAGCTCGCTTCCGCTGCTGCTTCCGACAAGTGGGGCCGTCCCGCCACCAAGTGGACCTACAACGTTGGCGACAAGAGCACCCTCGTTGTTGCTAAGGCTGACGCCTCCTACACCACCAAGGTCGACGAGTGCGACATCGCCAAGGATCTGGGCATCACCTCTTCCAAGAAGATTCCTATGAGGTCTACAAGATTGGCGAGACTCAGGCTACCACCATCTTCTCCACTCAGCCCAACCTCTTCAAGGAGTCTGCTCAGTCTGACGGCTTCTACAAGATCACGCTGGGTGCCGACAACAAGGTCAGCAGTGTTGATCTCTTCATGGGCGCCTATGGCGATGGCCACACCGCTGCCGGTGTTGCTTCTCAGGTCGTCGATGAACTGAATTGGTCTCGCGGCTACATCAAGGACTACAAGGGCGGTTCCCTCGTTCTCACTCAGGAAGACAAGACCAGCACGTTTGCTGATTACATTGCTTCTGGTGCGAAGTTCTTCGATGTGACCATGACCATCTGGGCTGATGGTGCTAACACCACCACCAGAACCAGCATTACTGCGAACGAGTCTCAGGCCGTTACCGCCGGTGATCGCGTTATTGTCGGTTACAAGGATGGCGTTGCTGCTTACGTCTACGCTCTCAAGACCGTGACCGACGGTCAGGAGACCCCGACTGAGGCTGCTTCTCTCATTCTGGTCAACAACGCTGCAAAGCAGGTTCAGGCTACCTACAAGACTGGTAGCAAGGCTTTCGATATTAAGGTTGTCTACTACTATCGTCTGGCTGGTACTTCCAACTGGTCCGTGATGGATACTGGTTCCAACCACTCCTATGCGGCCGGTTCTGCTGCACAGACCTTCGATGCCAGAACTGTGCCCGGCAATGCAACTCCTGCAAACTATGAGGTTTATGCCGCTGCGGCCTCTACCGCTGCTGCTACCCTCGATACGGTCGTTGCTACTTCCGGTATCGTCACTATTCTCGCGTAATTAGCTGTGCGACAAAAAACTAATTAAAGTTTCAGCCCCGAGGCAAAATGCCTCGGGGCTGTTTTTCATTTCTTTACACCGAATAATATTGCCGCTGCACCAGCGTTGGAGTCTCCTTTAATCATAATTTTGTTAATTGTTGTCCAAGCAACCGTTTTGCACGTACCACAGAAACCGCTTAGCGACGTTTTGTTGTCTGTACAGCCAGTTACAGCGCAGGAGATTCCACCGTTGATCGGTACGAACCATGCAATACCCGCGCTATTATAAAAATTGTTGCTGCAAATTGACGATACGACTGTATCGTTAGCGGATAATTTAATTTCTCCGCTGCCGCCCGCACTGAACACGACGAACAGCGCCGCAACCTTGGTCATGTCGACCTGCGAGAGGTCGAATTCCATCGCGGCGTTGGCCGCCGTCGTCACGAGCGGGCCCGCGAGCTTTAAGAGGCAGTTGGCCTCGCGCGCCGCCGCGACCTCCTGCTGCACGGCGGTGACGGCCGAGGTGTCTGCCTTGGTGTTCAGTGTGTCGTCGTGGCTTTTGAGCGCGGTGTCGAGCTTGTGCGTCAGGTCGTTGAAGTCGGACATTTGGATGAAGTCCGATTTTTCCCAGTCGGGAAGAGCGTAGTTGGTTGTATGTTTCAATGCAAAATCCTCCGTTATGATAGAAATAAAAAAGCACTGCCGAAGCAGTGCTTTCATGTTTCGCAAACATGAAAAAAGATGCATGGCGAAACGGTGCAACGAAGCAAAATGACCCTAAATAACTGAGATTATGACTGATTTCGCAAGTCAAGTTATGACTAAATATGCGGATAAATTTTACAAATCGCCCGACATAAAGCCGCCGCGGAGCCAGTTGGCAAGCTCGGCGGGGGGGCCGGGGACGCCGACGGTGGCGAATTCCGTGCGCGAGGGGACCATCTGCGCGTTGTCCGAGCTCTCCGCCCACTGGACGCGCTGCAAAATGTGCTCGGTGCAGTGCTCGAGCGGGCCGTCGGGCGCGGGCTTATATTGGAGGAGGATGGTCACGCAGCGGTTGTCGGATGTCCAGCGGCCGAAGTTCGTCGTGGGCTTGCGCCACTTCCAGAGGCATTTGTCGCCGCGCTGCTTTTTGAGCTTCAAATAGCCGTTTTCGATGTCCTGCGTGCAGCGCATGAGCCAGATGACATGGTAGCCCGCGCGCTGGAAGTGGGAGCAGACGTCGAAAAAATGCTCCTCCATGAGTAAGCCGTCCTGGAGCATCATCACGAAATGGTTGATCTGCACGTAGGCGGTGACGGTCTTATCGCCGACGGTGACGGGGACGTTGCGGCACTCGGGCGGGACGATCGCGCGCCACTGCTCGCGCCACGCGGAGGCGGAGGACTGGACGAGCGGGGGCGTTTTCTTCTTCCAAAACAGCATGGGGGCTCCTTTTTCACAATTTTTGTTCCATTATAGCGAAAACGGGACGAAAAGGCAAGGAATATTGGTGCTTTACGGGAATTTGACAGAGCGGCGGGCGACGGGCGCTTGCTATTTCGGCGAAAACATGATATTCTACTGTGATTCTAAGGAAATCGACTTTTCTTTGCAAGGAGAACGGCTATGAAGCTTGACCACAAGCGCACGGTGCTGGTGGGGCTGGCGTTTTTGTCCATCTGCGCGTTCTGGCAGATGTACGACAACATCATCCCGCTGATTTTGACGAACACGTTCCACTTAGACGAGACCATTTCCGGCGCGATCATGGCGGCGGACAATGTGCTGGCGCTGTTTTTGCTGCCGTTCTTCGGCGCGCTGAGTGATCGGACGAGCACGAAGATCGGGCGGCGGATGCCGTTTATCCTCGGCGGTACGGCGGCTGCGGTGATCCTGATGAATCTGCTGCCGCTTTTTGACAACGGCTACGCAAATGGTGCGAGCACGGGTAAGCTCGCGATGTTCGTCGTCACGCTGGGGCTGCTGCTCGTGGCGATGGGGACCTACCGCTCGCCCGCGGTGGCGCTGATGCCGGACGTGACACCCAAGCCCATAAGATCGCGCGCGAACGCGATCATCAACCTGATGGGTGCAGTCGGCGGCATTTCGTATCTGATCGTGGCGGCGGTGCTGTATCCGAACAGCAAGACGGCGGGGGCCGCGCATGTGAACTACCAACCGCTTTTTGTCGTCGTGTCGGTGCTGATGGCGGTTTCGGTCATCGTGCTGTACTTCACGACAAACGAGCCGAAGCTCGCGGCGGCGGAGAAGGAATACGAGGCCGAGCATCCCGAGCAGCAGCTCGTGGAGGAGGAGCCGGACGGCAGTGAGGAACTGCCCAAAGAGGTCAGGCGCAGCCTTGTGATGCTGCTGAGCTCGATCGCGCTGTGGTACATCGGCTACAACGGCGTGACGACGTGGTGGACGACGTATGTCGGGCGCGTGATGGGGCAGGGCCTCGGCGGTGCGTCAACGTGTTTGCTCGTCGCGACGGGCGGGGCCATCGTGTCGTACATCCCCGTGGGGCAGATGGCGTCGAAGATCGGACGCAAGAAGACCATTCAGGGCGGCGTCATCCTGCTTGCGGCGTGCTTTGCGTCGGCGTACTTTTTGACGACGCATTATCAGAGCATCAACGCCGTGATGTTTGTCGTGTTTGCGCTCGTCGGCCTTGCGTGGGCGGCGATCAACGTCAACTCGCTGCCGATGGTCGTCGAGATGTGCAAGGGCAGCGATATCGGCAAGTTTACGGGCTACTACTACACGTTTTCGATGGCGGCGCAGGTCGTGACGCCGATTTTGGCGGGCACGCTCTTGAAGCACATCAGCTACAGCATGCTGTTCCCGTATGCGGCGTTCTTCGTGGCGTGCAGCTTTGTGACGATGTGCTTCGTGCGCCACGGCGACTGCAAGGTGGAGGCCAAGGCCGGGCTTGCGGCGTTCGAGGACATGGATGCGGACTAAATCGAATACAAGAAGTGATCTAAAATGAGAATTTTACGGATCGTTGTCGGAATTTGCCTGATTCTGGCGGTCGCGTGGGCGGTTTTACTGCGCGCGCGGCGCGGAACGGAGTCGATGGCGGCATTGCGGAAATTCCGCTATGCGCACCGCGGGCTCTACGATAAGGAGGCGGGCATTCCCGAAAATTCGCTGCCGGCATTCTCGCGCGCGATCGCGCGGGGCTTCGGCGCGGAGCTCGACGTGCACCTGCTGCGCGACGGGACGCTTGCCGTGTTCCACGACAGCGATGTGAAGCGCATGACGGGCCGCGAGGGATACCTCGAAGACCTGAGCGCGGACGAACTCGAGGACTATGCGCTGGACGGGACGAAGGAGACCATCCCGCAGTTCAAGGATGTGCTCGCGCTGTTTGCGGGGACGGGCCTGCCGCTCATTGTGGAGGTCAAGAGCTTTCGCGACAACTTTGCCGAGCTGACCGAGCGCACGATGGCGGAACTCGACAAATTTGGCGTCAAGTACTGCGTGGAGTCGTTCGACCCGCGGTGCGTGGCGTGGCTGAAAAAGCACCGGCCAGAGGTCATCCGCGGGCAGTTGAGCTGCGACTTTTTGAAAGAGCGCGGCAATTTGAGCCTGCCGATGGCGTTTGCGACGACGAATCTGCTGGGCAACATCATGGCGCAGCCGGATTTTGTCGCCTACAAATTTGAAGATAAGAAAAACTGGGCGCCGCGTTTATGCCGTAAGCTCTACGGCGCGCAGGGCGTTTACTGGACCATCCGGTCGAAAGAAGACTTGGAGACGGCGGAGCGCGAGGGCGCGATCGCCATTTTTGAGCGGTTTATTCCCTAAAGAGGGGTCCCACTTGTGGAAGGGTGGGGGAAAAGAAGCAAAACCGAAAGAAAAGGAAGAAGGGTTTATGGCAGAACAGAAAAGACGCTGGGGCGACCGGCGCGACGCAACACTGCTGCGCGATGTGGATTCGCTGCACTTTATCATGGGCATCATCTATCCCAACCGCGCGGACAACGAGGCGTATATCGCAGAGCGCGTGAATTTAGAGCCCATCAAGGAGTACATTGCGACGAAAAACTATGAGGGCATTCCGTTCAAGTACACGTTTTTCCACGTGATCCTGACGGCGCTCGTTAAGACGGTCATTTTACGGCCGAAGCTCAACCGCTTTTACGCGAATGAAAACTACTATCAGCGCAATAAGGTGACAGCGGGCTTTGTCATCAAAAAGGAGTTTGCCGACGGCAGCGAAGAGGCCATGGCTCTGCTGGAGATAAAGCCTGAGAGCACCATCGAAACGATCCACGAGGAGATCCACCAGGAGGTTGCGGCCTGCCGCGAGCAGAAGAAGGTCAACACGACCGACAACAGCATGAATGTGCTCAACAGCCTGCCGCGCTTTTTGTCCAAGGCGGCGGTGCGATTTATCCGCTGGCTCGACAAGCACGGCTGGTGCCCCGATTTCCTGATCGGCAAGGACCCGAACTACAGTTCGGTGTTCATCTCCAACCTCGGTTCCATTCATCTCAAAAGCGGCTACCACCACCTGACGAACTGGGGCACGAGCTCGCTGTTCTGCATCATCGGCGAAAAGAAGTGGACGCCGCTGTACGACGAGCACGGCCTTGTCGAAATGCAGGAGACGGTCGACCTCGGCCTCACTGTGGATGAGCGCATTGCCGACGGCTACTATTACGCAAAGAGCGTGCGCCTTTTCAAATATCTGTTAGAACACCCCACCCTTTTGGAACGACCGCTATCGGAGGAAGTAGAATATGAGTGATTCCATTGTCAGAACGCCCTGGAAGGATTATATGGGCGAGGTGCCGATGCACCTTGAGTATTTCGACGGCTCGATGTTCGAGGCCGTGGAGCAGATCGCTAAGAAATATCCGGGCAACATCGCTTTTACGTTCATGGGAAAGTCGACGACCTACCGCCAGATGATCCGCGGGATCGAGCAGTGCGCCAAGGCGCTCAAGACCATCGGCGTGCGCGAGGGTGACAAGGTGACCATTGCCATGCCGAACTGCCCGCAGGCCATCTATATGTTCTACGCCGTCAACCTCGTCGGCGGCATTGCGAACATGATCCATCCGCTGTCGGCAGAGAAGGAGATCGAGTTTTACCTGAACGCCTCGGAAAGCGTGGCGGCGGTGACGCTCG
>OLNM01001941.1_pt1 | contig 14018 bp, 11 predicted proteins | sample 1672391 | NCBI WGS metagenome assembly OLNM01 (sample SAMEA3136680, study PRJEB25190) | human gut metagenome | reverse complement strand
CGAACTCCCACAAGTAGAGTCAGAGTCTACCGCACTACCACTATGCAAATCCCCACTATTCGGTTTCGTCCTCAGCACCGAAGCGCTGCTGACGAGGAATATTATACAGCCTCCGCCTCCATTTGTCAACCACTTTTTTGATTTTTCCGTCCATGTTTTTTCTGCTTTCTCCACCACCGCGTTTTCACGCCTTTTTTCGTCCCCGGCTCTTGACACCCGCCCCCTTTGGGAATACTCTTATAGTATCATTCACCTGCCCCCTCTGAGGGAGAACGGAAGAAACGAGGGTTGTTCGATATGAAAAAACGTGTTGGTATCCTGACCTCCGGCGGCGACTGTCCCGGCCTGAACGCCACCATCCGCGGCGTGGCCAAAGCCCTGTATGCACGGTTCGGCGAGAACGTCGAGATCGTGGGCATCCTGAACGGCTACCACGGCCTCATCACCGGCGAATACAAGGAGATGTGCGAGGACGATTTCCGCGGCATCCTGACGCTGGGCGGCACCATCCTCGGCACCAAGCGCACCCCCTTCAAGCTGATGCGCGTGGTGGAAGAGGACAAGATCGACAAGGTCGCGGCCATGAAAAAGACCTACAAGGACGCCAAGCTCGACTGCCTGCTCTGCCTCGGCGGCAACGGCACCCACAAGACGGCCAACCTCCTCTCCCAGGAGGGCCTGAACGTCATCGGCCTGCCCAAGACCATCGACAACGACATCTACGGCACCGACGTCACCTTCGGCTTCCACACCGCCGTGGACATCGCCACTGAGGTCATCGACCGCATCCACACCACCGCCGGCAGCCACAGCCGCGTCATGTGCATCGAGATCATGGGCAACAAGGCCGGCTGGCTGACCCTCTACTCCGGCATCGCCGGCGGAGCAGACATCATCCTGCTGCCCGAGCAGCCCTACGACATCGACCGTGTCTGCGACGCTGTGGAGCGCCGCGCCCGCAAAGGCTCCAACTTCTCCATCATCGCCGTGGCCGAGGGTGCCATCAACACCGAAGAGGCCAAGATGAAGCGGAAAGAGTGGATGGCAAAGCGCGCCGAAGCCGGTTACGGCGTCACCGCCACCAACCGCATCGCCGCCGCCGTCCAGAAAAAGACCGGCATGGAGACCCGCGTCTGCATCCCGGGCCACATGCAGCGCGGCGGCAGCCCCAGCGCTTACGACCGTGTACTGGCCACTGAGTTCGGCAGCTACGCCGCCAAACTGGTGGAAGTGGAGCGCTACGGCGTCACCGTCGCCATGGTCAACAACCGCGTCGTCGCCAACCGCCTCGAGGACATCGCCGGTAAGACCCGCAACGTCCCCGAGGGCTGTGAGCTGCTCACCGTCGCCCGCCGGATGGGCGTGAGCCTCGGCTGAGACTGTAAAAGCAAAAGCACCCCGCTGTGTCATGCAGCGAGGTGTTTTTGTTTTTATGTTTCAGAACGAGCCGCCCGACGAGCCTCCGAAGCCGTCGGAATCGACGGACGAACCGCCGGAGGAGTGAGACTCCTTCTGGGGCGGGTCATAGGTGCGCTCCCGGGTGGTGTGGGTGTAGCGGTCACGCTTGACCCGCAGGGTGAAGCCGGGCATGTACTCGTCGGCCTCCGTTTTCTGCCGGGCCGTCTTCATCTGGTGGTAGAGGATGAGGCAGATGAATGCCGAAATGCCGAGAGGGAAGATCATGGCAATGAGCAGGTCTTCCAGGCCGATGTCGTTATCCACATCGATGGGCTCGCCATAGTCGGCATAGTAGTCCAGTGCATAGTCGCACATATCGATGTAGGTATAGGCGGCATCTGCCCATTCCTCATCGGAGAGCTGCGGGACGATCTCGTCCTCCTGCTGCTCGATGCGGTAGTCGGTGAAAGCCGTGACGCCCTCGCCGTAGGTGATGGTGACGTACTTGCGGGAGCCGACTGCCAGCAGGAAGAGGATGCCGCTCTGTTCGTCGCCATAGCCGAGGCCGTTGGAGATATAATAATTTTTCGCGTAGTCGCGCTGGTCGGCATCGCCGATGTCGTCCACCACGAGGAAGTAGACATCCACGTCGTGGCCGTCGGAGGCGCTTTCGGCCTGCTCCTCAAGGTCGGCCAGCGTGTCGGCGTCAAAGACGCCGCACTCGTCCCGCACCAGCGGGGCCGCTGCCCCGGCCGGCAGGGTCAGAGCCATGCAGAGCAGGGCCGCAGCCAGAAGGGCAAACAGTTTTTTGCAGTATTTCATATTCCCGTCTCCCCCTCTCACAGCAGCATGATGAGAGCCGTCAGTATCATCAGCGGGATGCTGATGCCGGCAAACCATGCAGCTACTCTGCCCTTATCCACGGGCAGGTCACCGATGAGCTTGCCGGTCTGGCCGTTCATCGCAAAGAGGAAGTCCTTCTCCTTCCAGCGGGTGTGGAGCATCCAGACCGGCAGCAGGGCGTAGTGGGGTTCCAGCGTCCGCGAGTCGATCTGCTCCGAGAGGGTCTGGACGCCGGTGTAGCCGCCCAGCGTATCGTGGAGGGCCACAGCGGTGCTGTTCTTCATCCGGGTCAGGACGCGGGCAGCACACTTCTTGTCGTCCTCGTCGTACCGGTCCGCCAGAAAGCCGGGCAGGTAGGCCGTGGAGAAGGGCTTGAGGTCGCTGTAGTCGAAGGGCTCGATGGCGTCCATATGGGCGTCCGGCATCTTGCTGGAGCCGTCCACCGGCACCCGGACAAAGTCGGCGTCGCCCACGCGGGCCACGTCGAAGTGTCTGGTGGTGGTGACAATGTAGTCGCCCTCACGGTGGCTCTCGCTGATCTCGGCCTTGTAAGCGCCCCGGGCCTCCATCCGGCCATCGTAGAGCCAGAACGGCACATACACGCCCTGGATCTCCTCGATATGGTTGGACTCTTTGAAGGCTTTGGGGAGGAAGGCTTTGCCCTTATAATACTTCTTCAGGTTCTCGATGGCGGTCTTTTTGTCCATCCGGAAGGGGATGATGTACTCCGGCTTGAGCTTGCCGGAAAGCTGTCCACCCAGCACGGTGGGGTTGCCGCAGTAGGGGCAGGTGGTGGCAGCTGTTTCGGGGCCGCAGACCAGCTCTGCGCCGCAGGAAGTGCAGGTGCGGCTGCTGAGATTTCCCGTCTCCATCTCCCCCCAGACAGGGCCGCTGGACGCTGCCTTTTCGGCGGCTTCTGCAGCCTTATCGGCCTGAGCCTGCTTCTCGCCGTAAAGAGCCTCGACCTGTGCTACATCGTAGGTGGAGCCGCAGTAATCACAGCAGAGCTTTCCGCTGGCGCTGTCGAACCGCAGCGGGCCGGTACAGGCCGGGCATTGGTAATTCGTGGTGTTTTCTGCCATATCTCAGCTCCCCTTTCAGGCTCCGAAAGGCTTGCCGCATTCGGGGCAGAACTTGGGCGGGTTGGCCGGGTCGTCAGGGGTCCAGCCGCAGTTCGAACACTTGGCCGCCGGGCGGGGCTTACCGCATTCCGAGCAGAATTTGCCGGTATTGTGTGCGCCGCAGCTGCACACCCAGCCTGCTTCGGGGCGGGGCTTGCCGCAGGCGGTGCAGAACTTGCCGGTGTTGCCGGTCTGGCCGCAGGAGCAGCTCCAGCTGCCAGCCGCCGGGGCGGCTGCGGGGGCAGGAGCAGCGGCAGGCTGCTGCATCTGGTAGAGGGCCTGGGCGTTGATGCCGCCGGCAGCAGCGGCCTGATTCATGCCCATAAAGGCCATGGCCGGACCGGCGGAGGTATTGGAAGCCGCTGCCTGCATAGCCGAAGCCTGTGCGCCCACCATGTGGGCGGCGGCGCGGGTCGGGTCCATAAAGGCGGCGCTGCGCTGCAGCTCCTTGATCATCTGCTCGTCTTCTTCGCTGGCTTTGACGCCGGACACGCCGAGGGAGACGATCTCGATGCCGCGCAGCTTGCTCCACTTGCCGGACAGCTCCTGATTCAGCGCCTCGGCCAGCTCGGTGGTATGGCCGGGCAGAGCCGAGTAGCGGATGCCCATCTCGCTGATGCGGGCAAAGGCGGGCTGCAATGCGGTCATCATCTCGGTGCGCATCTGGCCTTCCAGCGCGTCACGGGTGTACTCGTTTTCCACATTTCCGCAGACATTGGTGTAAAACAGGATGGGGTTGACGATGCGGTAGCTGTACTCGCCGAAGCAGCGGATGCTGACGTCGATGTCGATGCCGGCACGCTGGTCCACGACGCGGAACGGCACGGGGCTGGGGGTGCCGTACTTGTTGCCCATCAGCTCCTTGGTGTTGATGTAATAGATGCGCTGGTCGGTGGCAGCCTGACCGCCGAAGCTGAACCGCTTACCGATCTCAGCAAAGACTTCGTCGATGTTCTTGGCCAGACCCTCGCTCAGCAGAGAGGGCTGGGTGCCGGTGTTATAGGTGTACTCGCCGGCCTCGGCGCAGAGGTCCACCACCTTGCCCTGCTCCACGATGAGGGCGCACTGGCCCTCGGCCACCGCCACGATGGAGCCGTCGGTGATGATGTTCTCGGCGCCGTGGCGATTGGAAGAGCGCCCGGAGACTTTCTTCTGTCCCTTGACAGCCAGCACCTCCGCCGGGAGAGCACTGCAGTAAAAGTATTCTTTCCACTGGTCGCCCATCACGCCGGATGCTGCGCCCAATGCCGCTTTGACAAGACCCATAAGCCATATCTCCTTTATCTGCCCGTTTTTGCAAATGCGGGCTCTTTTTCAGTATACCACAAAACGCGCCGCGAAAAAAGAAAACCCTTGCATTTTATCCCCGATGGGTGTAGAATACTCCCGACAAACAAATACAGGGGAGCTTGTAGAAGCAGGCTGAGAGGGAGTTCTCGAACTTCGACCCTTAGAAATTGTTTTCGGACAGTTTCTGCACCTGATGCGGATAATGCCGCCGTAGGAAGTCATAACACTGTTTATGGATTTTTACAGGAGACGCCGCAGAAGGCGTCTCCTTTTTTGTTTAGAAGCTGTTTTCGTAAGCGGGGTGCGCCGAATGGCGAGGATTTTTGCCCGCAGACAAGGCGGTTTCCCGCAGCAATCCTTGGTGGATTGCAAGGGGAAGCAACGCCGTATGCGAGCAAAAAGACCGCTCAGGCGGTGTGCAACGCTTAGAAAACGGCTTCTCGCGTCACAGGCTGAGGGGGAGCGCCCTGAGTCTGGGGTTTTGTATGCGATGGGAAGCCGTGTTCCGGCGTGAGAGGAGGCCAGTGAGCCTCGACCGCTTCTTCCGTTTCCGGCATCTCTGCGCGGGTGCCGGGTCTGTTCGTGTGCGGGAGCGGCGGTCTGCCCCTGCACTTATTTTTTATTGAAAAGGAGCACTCACTATGAAACACTATTCTGCCAAAAAGCTGGCCCTCGCCGGTATGTTCTGCGCTGTCGCTGTCGTGGGCAGCGTCTTCTCCTTCCCGGTCTTCGGCAGCAAATGCGCCCCTGTGCAGCACATGGTCAACATCCTCTGCGCTGTCCTGCTGGGGCCTTACTACGGCGTGGGCGTGGCTTTCGTTGCCTCCCTGCTGCGCAATCTGCTGGGTCTGGGCAGTCTGATGGCTTTCCCCGGCAGCATGTTCGGCGCACTGCTCTGCGGCATCGTCTTCCACAAGACCAATAAGCTGCTGCCCACCCTCGTGGGCGAGGTGTTCGGCACCTCCATCCTCGGCGGTCTGTGCGCCTACCCCGTCGCCATCCTGCTGATGGGCAAGAGCGCCGGCGACATCGCGTTCTACGCCTACATCGTCCCCTTCCTCGTCTCCACCGCCGGCGGTGCCATCATTGCAGGCGCACTGCTGGCCGCACTTTCCCGCGCAGGCGCACTCCGCGCCATGCAGGCCAGCCTGAGCTGATTCGAAGGAGAAGCCATGTTTCGGAACCTCTTTGCCAACGTCCGGGCCAAAAGCCCGCTTGTCCATAACATCACCAACTACGTCACCGTCAACGACTGTGCCAACATCGTCCTCGCCTGCGGGGCATCCCCCATCATGGCGGATGATGCCGCCGAGGTCGAGGACATCACCTCGCTGTGTGCCGGGCTGAACCTCAACATCGGCACGTTGAACAGCCGCACCATTCCCTCCATGCTGCTGGCGGGACACACTGCCAACCGGCTGGGCCGTCCTGTCGTGCTGGACCCCGTGGGTGCAGGCGCTTCCCATCTGCGCACCGAAACGGCACTGCGCCTCCTGCGGGAAGTGAAGTTCACAGTCATCCGGGGCAACATCTCCGAGATTCGGACGCTGGCGGCAGGCAGCGGCACCACGAAAGGCGTGGACGCCGACACCGCCGACAAAGTGACTGACGAGACGCTGGACAAGACCGTGGCATTCGCCAAAGCGTTTGCGGCCCGCACAGGGGCGGTCGTCGCCGTCACCGGCGCCATCGACATCGTGGCCGACGGAGAGCGGGCTTTCTGCATCCGCAACGGCCACCCCATGATGAGCGCCGTCACCGGCACCGGCTGTCAGCTCTCGGCCCTGACGGCGGCATTCTGTGCGGCCAACCCGGACAAGCCTCTGGAAGCCGCTGCTGCAGCGGTCTGCGCCATGGGACTTGCGGGCGAAGCAGCTCACAGCCGCCTGTCCAGGCTGGACGGCAACGCCACCTACCGCAATTACATCATCGACGCGATCTACAACATGACCCCCGAACAGCTCGAGGAAGGAGCACGCTATGAAATGCGATAAACACACCATGCTTCTCTACGCCGTCACCGACCGGGCGTGGACGGGCCGCGAGACCCTCCGCCAGCAGGTGGAAGACGCGCTGAAAGGCGGCGTCACCTGCGTCCAGCTGCGGGAAAAGGAGCTGGACGACGCGGCATTTTTGCAGGAAGCCATGGAGCTTTCCGCCCTCTGCCGCAGCTATGGCGTACCCTTCATCATCAACGATAACGTCGAGATCGCTATAAAATGCCATGCCGACGGCATCCATGTCGGGCAGGAAGATATGGCCGCCGCAGACGTCCGCGCCAAGGTCGGCCCTGACATGATCATCGGTGTGTCGGCCCATTCCGTCGAGGAAGCACAGCTGGCCGTGGCCCACGGCGCGGATTATCTGGGCGTCGGTGCGGCATTTTCCACCCACACCAAAACCGATGTGGATGTCCTGCCGGAGGGCAGACTGAAAGAGATCTGCGACTCCGTGGATGTGCCGGTCGTGGCCATCGGCGGCATCCATAAAGACAATATCCTCAAGCTCAAAGGCTCCGGCGCGGACGGCGTGGCTCTCGTGAGCGCTATTTTCAGCGCCGAGGACATTGAGGCTGAGTGCAAAGAGCTGAAGGCACTGACAGAACAAATCATCTAAAGGAGCAAACCCATGAAAACTGCACTTACCATCGCGGGCAGTGATTCCAGCGGCGGCGCCGGCATTCAGGCCGACCTCAAAGCCATGACCATGAACGGCGTCTTCGCCATGAGCGCCATCACTGCCCTGACGGCCCAGAACACCACCGGCGTATCCGGCATCTTCGAGGTCAGCCCCGAGTTTCTGGCCCAGCAGATAGACGCCGTTTTCACCGACATCCGCCCCTGCGCCGTCAAGATCGGCATGGTGTCCTCTGCCCCGCTCATTGAGACGATCGCCGAGCGTCTCCGCTTTTACAAGGCGGAACACATCGTCGTGGACCCCGTGATGGTAGCCACCTCCGGCTCTGATTTGATTGCATCGGATGCCGTGCGCACCCTGCGCCGGGAGCTGTTCCCTCTGGCCGAGGTCATCACGCCCAACCGGCACGAGGCCGAAGTGCTGTCCGGCCTGCACATCTCGGGCCGTGCCGACATGAGCGCCGCCGCCCGGGCCATCGCCGCCGACTGCGGCTGTGCCGTCCTGCTCAAGGGCGGCCACAGTGACACCGACGCCGACGATCTGCTCACCTTCCCGGATGGCACGGAGATCTGGTTTCCGGGTAAGCGTATCGCCAACCCCAACACCCACGGTACGGGCTGCACTCTGTCCAGTGCCATTGCGGCCAACCTTGCCAAAGGGTTTGCGCTGGAAGAAGCTATCGCCCGGGCCAAGGCTTACCTGACCGACGCGCTGAACGCGCAGCTCGATTTGGGCCACGGCTCCGGCCCGCTGGACCACACTCTGGGCGGCGTCGGGGTCGAAAACTGGATGCACGGCGTCCCGGACGCTGTTCATAAATAAAGAGAGCGTATTTTCGGAGGATTTTCAAATGCAGACTTACACCACACAGATGGATGCCGCCCGCAAGGGCATCGTCACGCCCCAGATGGAAACGGTGGCCAAGAAGGAGTACCGCACCGTCGAAGAGATCCGTCAGCTGGTCGCTGAGGGCAAGGTCGCCATCCCGGCCAACAAGCACCACGAGTGCCTGAACCCCGAGGGCATCGGCTCCATGCTCCGCACCAAAATCAACGTCAACCTCGGCGTCTCCCGCGACTGCAAGGACTACAACATCGAGATGCAGAAGGTCATGAGCGCCGTCAACATGGGCGCAGAGGCCATCATGGACCTCTCGAGCCACGGCAATACCCAGCCCTTCCGTCAGAAGCTGACCCACGAATGCCCCGTCATGATCGGCACTGTGCCGGTGTACGACTCGGTCATCCACTATCAGCGCGACCTCGCCACCCTGACGGCACAGGACTTCATCGACGTGGTGCGTCTGCACGCAGAGGACGGCGTGGACTTCGTCACCCTCCACTGCGGCATCACCCGTAAGACCATCGAGCAGATCCGCAAGCATAAGCGGAAGATGAACATCGTCAGCCGCGGCGGCTCGCTGGTGTTTGCATGGATGTGCATGACCGGCAACGAGAACCCCTTCTATGAGCACTTCGACGAGATTCTGGACATCTGCGAAGAGCACGACGTCACCATCTCTCTGGGCGATGCCTGCCGCCCCGGCTGCCTCGCCGACGCCACCGACGTCTGCCAGATCGAAGAGCTGGTGCGTCTGGGTGAGCTGACCAAGCGGGCCTGGGCGCACAACGTCCAGGTCATGGTGGAAGGCCCGGGCCATGTGCCTCTGAACCAGGTCGCCGCCAACATGGAGATCCAGAAGACCATCTGCATGGGCGCACCTTTCTATGTCCTCGGCCCCCTCGTCACCGACATCGCCCCCGGCTATGACCACATCACTGCTGCCATCGGCGGCGCTGTCGCGGCCATGAGCGGCGCAGCCTTCCTGTGCTACGTCACCCCTGCCGAGCATCTGGCTCTGCCCAATGTGGACGACGTCAAGCAGGGCATCGTGGCTTCTAAGATCGCCGCCCACGCCGCCGACATCGCCAAGGGCATCCCCCACGCCCGGGACATCGACGACAAGATGGGCGACGCCCGCCGCGTCCTCGACTGGGATGCACAGTTCGCCTGCGCCCTCGACCCCGAGACGGCAAAGGCCATCCGTGACGCCCGCCTGCCCGAGGACGACCACAGCGACACCTGCAGCATGTGCGGCAAGTTCTGCGCTGTGCGCAGCATGAACAAGGCGCTGGCCGGTGAATACATCGACATCCTGTAAGCTTTCCCCGCGCTGAAAGGCGCTTCTTCCTCCGGGACTGCTGCACAAACCGTGCGGCAGTCCCTTTTTTGTAGGACGATTTAAAATGCCCTCCGCTTAAGCTCTGGGCACATTCAGCGGAATTATTATTTTGCATTTGCTGCACTGCGTTCAGTTTGGTCAATCTATTCTATCAATTTTTTAGATTTTACAATTCTTCTGTGCTGTACTATAATGAAGTAACGACTTTATTTTTCAAAAGTACAGGAGGCTGTTTTCTTGATAGTTGATCTGATCGAAGCGTTTTACCGCCTGCTGTGGGGCGATTTATTCACCCTGCCGGTGGCGGGCGGCATTGGCATCTCCTTTATGGTGGTGCTGCTGTTTGCAGCCGGTATCGGCTTTACCCTGCGCACCCGGCTGCTGCCGGTGCGGCTGTTCCGGGATATGATCGGCGCAGTGTGTGAAAAAAAGCAGGCTGCGGGCGGGCTTTCCTCCTTCCAGACGCTGGTCATCTCCACCGCTACCCGGGTGGGCATGGGCAACCTTGTGGGCGTGGTGGCCGCTGTTTCGGCGGGCGGTGCGGGCGCGGTGTTCTGGATGTGGGTCACTGCGCTGCTGGGTGCTTCCACCTCCTTTGTGGAGTCTACTCTGGCGCAGAAATACCGCGTGCCGGACCCGCTGTACGGTGGCTGGCGGGGCGGCCCGGCCTACTACCTCCATGTGCTGGCCGAGCGCAAGCGGGGCAAAAAGCTCAAACGCTCCGTGTGTGCAGCGCTGTTTGCGGTGTCCGGTCTGATCTGCTGGTGCGGTATCAGCCAAGTCATCTCCAACTCGGTCAGTTCTGCCTTTGAAAACGCCTTTCACGTCCCGCCATTGGCCACCACCGTAGTGCTTACCATGCTGGCGGCGCTGATCGTGCTGCGCAAGAATGCCACCGTAAAAAGCCTTGACTTCATCGTGCCGGTCATGGCGGTGTGCTACTTTGTCATCACGGTGGGCATCGTGGTGCTGAATCTCCGGCAGCTGCCCGCCGTGCTGGCACGCATCTTTGCCGAGGCCTTCGGCCTGCGTCAGGTGGCCGCAGGCGGCTTTGGCGCGGTGCTGATGAACGGTGTCAAGCGCGGGCTGTTCTCCAACGAGGCGGGCAGCGGCTCGGCCCCCTGCGCCGCTGCCGCTGCGGAGTGCGACGACCCGGTAAAGATGGGTCTTGTACAGGCGCTGGGCGTATTGATCGATACCGTGGTCATCTGCAGCTGCACTGCTTTTCTGATGCTGCTGGTGCCGCAGGAGATCACCGCCGGGCTGAACGGTATGGATCTTTTGCAGACCGCCATGCAGTACCATCTGGGCGGCTTTGGCATCGTGTTCATTGCGGTGATCTTAGCGCTGTTCAGCTTCTCCACCTTTCTGGGGGTGCTGTACTACGCCCGGGGCAATGTGGCCTACCTGTGCGGCGACAACTGGTGGAGCCAGACCGCCTACAAGCTGCTGGCGCTGGCCATGCTGCTGGTGGGCGGCACACAGGCCTACACCGTGGTGTGGGATCTGGGCGACGTTGGCATCGGGCTGATGACCATCTTCAATATGCTGGCGCTCATTCCCCTTTCCGGCGAGGCGCTGACCGCCCTGAACGACTACGAAAAGCGCAAGAAAATAAAATAAGATCACAAAAACGGGCTGCTGCACAAAGTTCTGTGCAACAGCCCGTTTTGTAATATGCGAAAGCTTTCAGCTATGCTGCTTCAGGGCGCAGACGGCGATGCTCAGGGCGCTCCATGCGGCCTGATACATCAGCACCGTGGCGATGGACAGCTGCCAGATGCTGCCCGCATAGGTCAGCAGCACCGCAATGAACACCGAGAAGCACACCGACACCAGCTGCACCGTAGTAGCGCTGGTCTCGGCATTCTGTGCCTGATCTGCGGCCTGCAAGCCGCCGGTCAAGCTGGCAAAGCCCCGGTGGTGGTACAGGCAGCAGTCGGGCTTTTCCGGGGCAGCCTCGGCTGCTTCAATGGCCTGACACTGGTCGCCGTCCAGCACGGTGACCATGCCCTCCGGCAGATGATAAGCCTCGGTGATGTGCCGTGCCGTCAGGCTGGGATCCTTGCTGGTGACCAGCAGACGGATGTTTTCCCTTTGCAGGGAGGCAAGGCTGCGTGCCACATTGCGGCCGCCCACATAGCGCAACACGAACATGGCGTGCAGGTTGCCGGACACTGCCAGATACAAAATTTGCAGTTCACCGTTTTTGGAGTGGCTGTCCTCGTAGTCCTGCTCCGGCAGGGTCACACCCTCCTGCTCCATGTAGCGGCGGGTGCCGATGAGGATGCGGTTATTGTCGCACCATGCCGAGAAGCCCAGCCCGGTGTGCTGCTCCAGATCCTTGACCGGGAACAGGATATCGGTGCGGTCCTCGATGATCTGGCTGAACAGCCCGCGCAGGGTGTCGCAGCTCTCGTTCAGCACACTGGCCGCATACAGGATGGCGCGGTCGATGCGGCCGCCCTTGAAGATGCGGATATCCTCCAGCGTTACGCTGTCGGCGGTAAACAGGTCATCGGCGTCCAGCTCAATGGTGTCGATGCCGCCCAGCTCCTCAATGGCCGCCCAGCCGGGCACCACAGCGCCCACAGCGGCAGCCGCTCTTTGCAGCCGCAGCGCCGCCAGACCGGGCACCAGCACCGAGGAAAGGGGTGCGCCCATGCACAGCACGGCAGCCGCCGCAGCCACGGCGCAGTTGATCCCGCCGCCGAACAGCAGGAAGGCTACGCAGCTGAGCACTGCTGCCGCCAGCAGGATACAGGCCACCTTCCGGGCGCGGCGCTCGCTGGCGCGCTCGCTAAGGCTCTGCTCCACAAAGTCATTGCTGGCGGTCTGTACCGGGCGGCTCAGCAGCACCCACGGGTCCTTCTGCTCCAGATCCCGGGCGAGGGCGCGGATCAGGTCTTTATCGCGGGTGCGGTAAGCGCCCCGCAGTTCGCCGCCCTCTGCTGCCAGCGCATAGCCGCCCTGCACGGCAGCCAGCATCACCCGACTGCCCACCAGCGCCAGAAACAGCCCCAGCGCAGCCATACCGGTCAGCAGACCGATGCCCTCGGTGCTACGGTAGGCGTTGGCATTCAGCATGGCCACCACCGCCTGCAGCAGGGCCGCCACAGCGGCCAGCGCGGGCATGGTGTCTGCACTGGGACGGCCGCGCAGACCGGTCAGACCGTCCCGCAGCACCGGGTAGCCCACAAACAGGCTGGCGGCAAACAGCAGCAGATTTGCGGCATAGAACGCCGCCGGGGCTGCGTCCGGGTCCAGCACCGAAAGCGGCGGCAGCAGACACTCTGCTGTCAGCCCAAAGTGCAGCAGCACTACGGCCAGAATGCCCGCCAACACACACCGCAGGGTCAGTTCTGCAGCCATGTGGTGCAGCTTGTCGGCGGTGGATTCCGGCACAGTTTCCTCGGCAGGAGCAGCCGCTTGCGCTTCCGGTGCGTTCTCCGGCTGTGCCGGGGTCGCGGCAGCTGCCGGTGCGGATACAGAGGCGGCAGTCTCCGCTGCGGGGGTGCCGTCCTGCTCCAGCGGGAGCAGGGGCAGGCTCATAGTATCCTCTTTTTCCGGCTTGCGGGCAGCGGGCTTTTCGTCCTCTGCCGTGCCGAACATCTGGAAAATAGACTTTTTCTCCGGCTTTTTTGGCAACGTTTCCGGGTCCGCCGGAGCGCTGGCAAACACCGCCGGCGGCAACTCCTCAGCAGGCTTCTGTGCAGCAGCCTTTGCCGGGACTTTTTCCGGCTCTGCCGCAGGCTGTGCAGGCGCGGGCTGCACCTTGGGCTGCGGCGCTGCCTGTACGGGCTTTGCGGGCTGCGGGGCAGACTTTGCCTTGCCGCTCATGCCGTTGAGCATATCCTTCAGCTGCTGCATCTCCCGCTGTTCCAGCTCTTCCTGCGGCAGCAGCGTCTCCGGGGCGTTCTTCACCTTAGACTGCTTTTTGGGGGCCGCAGCAGGCTGCGGCTCCGGCTGGGGCGCGGGCTTTTCCGGCTCCGGCTGCACAGCAGCCGCCGCCTTGGGTGCAGGCACCGGCTCTGCCGGAACTGCCCTGACAGGCTCTGGGCTGGCGGGCTGCATCGGCATTGCCGGAACAGGGTCTGCGGTACGCAGTTCCAGCGCCATGTCCTCCTGCTCCGGCTGTACCGGCTTTGCATCTGCCCCCAGCAGGATCTCGCCGGTGGGAATCTCCAGCACAGGCTGTGCCGGGGCGGGCGTCTCTTCCTTGTCGTGGCTGAACAGCTTGCCCAGCAACCCGGCCTTGGGCTTTTCCTCCACCGGGGCAGGCTCGTCCCGGCGGGTCATCTCCTCGGGCAGATCGATCACACTGGTGCTGAAAAAGTTGCGGAAACGCTCTTCTGCCGAGAGCTCCCCCGCCTGCTTGCCCTTGCGTTCATTTGTATTGTTCGGCATCCTTGTCCCTCCCACTGTTCTGGATGGAGTTTACCGCTTGTTTTATTCTTCTACGGCGCGCTGCGACTGGATCTCGTACAGGATAATGCCTGCCGCCACCGAAACGTTATAGCTGTCCACGCCGGTGCCGGGGGCAGCCA
>OLNM01001930.1_pt1 | contig 14069 bp, 25 predicted proteins | sample 1672391 | NCBI WGS metagenome assembly OLNM01 (sample SAMEA3136680, study PRJEB25190) | human gut metagenome | reverse complement strand
CATACCACCATTGGAAGCCACTTGTCATTCTTTGAATGGCTGGTGGAGCCTCACTCCGACTTGAATGACATTCTTCATTATGGACAACTTACAACAAGATAAACAAAAAATCAGTAAGAAGGAGAGCTTCGGCTCTCTTTTTTTATATGTGAAAAACCGTTTCTTTAAAATCCTTCATATTTAAATTGAAAAAAATAAGTTTGAAAGGATATAACCATGATACAAGATATAGAAAAAATTGCAGAAATCAAAGGAAAAGCAAAAATTAAAGATTCTTTAGAAGTCGCAGAACGTTTGTTAAAAAATGGATGTGTAACGCCTAAATTTATTTCAGATTGTACTGATCTCAGTATTTCTGATATCCAAACATTCGATGAGCTGCTTCGTTCTGATCATTGCACAAAGAAGGATATTGATACGCTTATTGATAACATTTATAAAACAAAAAGTCATGATATTTATAAGGTTAATCCATATCATCTGATGGAATATGTAGAAAACACTGGATGGATAAGTATTAAGAGAAAAAGACTAGATGTTGCTGTTTTCCAGAAAACTGTAATCAATGGTGATATTGAAAATAGATACCAGATTAATATCCCTTTAGATAAAGATCTTTTGGATTATCGAAGTTCAATGCAGGCTGCAATTTTGGTGATTGTGGAAGCGGATAATTGTACCGAAGAAGATCTTTATCAAAATATCGCATCTACGCATAATCAGTATGCTAATAATAAGAAAGACGAAAATACACGAAGGAATACTGATAAATCGAAAACTACTGATGATCACAACTGGCATCCATATGGATATATCGATAGTTATCCAGTGAGATATCGTGCAGAAAAAAGTGGCGAAATTTATATGGCGCTTTCTTGTATGGATGGAAATATCTCAACCGTGTATCATCATCCAGATATTCTTTATCGAAAAATTCAAAATGGACAGGATGGTAAATTTTATGATGAAGATCTTAAAGTTGCATTTTATAAATTACAAAGCGAATATTACTATCATTTGTCAAAAGAAATAGAGTTTGAAGTAGAATCTAAGCATTTTGAAAATATAAAAAATCTTTAAGAGAGTCCATTCGACTCTCCTTTTTTTATCTTTTTTCTCATCTCTCATACTTAATATGTAAACAAATAATGACGATTAGAGCAAAGGAGAATTAAATATGAATTTTGAAGAAATTAATTTTGAAGATTTTGAAGATGTAGATTTTGAATCTGAATACAATAATGATTTTGAATTTACAGAAGAAGGAGAAAAAGTTGTACAGGAATTTATAAATGAATGTCAAATTAGACAGAAAGAACTGTTAAATGCTGAATCAGATGCTGTAAAACTTCCAACAAAAGAAGCTATTTTGAAAGATATCGATCAGACAGTCATTGTCAGAGAAAATCCAAAATATGTTTCCGATTGGAATGTAACAACAGAACACAGCATACAGATTAAGTTACTGTATAAAAAACATTTTGTGAAAGCTTATAGTTTCTTATGATGAAGGGAGAAAATATGTATCAACTGACAAAAGAAGGCGAAAAAAATGTCTCTGAATTTGTTGAGGAATGCCGTAAAAGATATAAGAAGATTTCAGAATATTATCGAGCATTAAGTGGGCATTACACTGATTGTGTTGATCATGTAGAATTACCAACAAGAGAAATAATTCTAGATGAAATCAATTCTGGAAAAAGATTTCTTGAAGACGTTTGGTGTGTTGGAAACAAATACTACATGAGCGATTGGTGCCTTTCTAAGAAGCATAATATATATGTCTCTTTGAAACTGAAATATGGAACAGATTTTATAGAAGATGAGGAGAAAAATTATGAAGTATAAATTAACTGAAAAAGGGAAAGAAAAAATTGGCGAATTTCTTAAAGAGTGTCAAAGGAAGCGAGAATTTCTATGAACTGAATCCCAAAAGTATTCCCGTCAAAGGGATAGCGGCATGAGTGAATATGCCCTGATCGGTACGAACAGCCAGAATCTTCTGGTCAGAGATGAGCAATTGTTACGACTGTCAGAAGTCCCTTCCATACGAACTACAGTACCGCATGGGAGGGGTAATTCACTAAATACTGGAATGGATACTGCAATATTCTGGCATAGAAAATTCAAAAGTTGATTATGATGGAAATATTGTGGAATAGCAAAGGAGAAAAATTATGAATTATATATTTACAAAAAATGGAGAAAGAAAAGTTGAAAACTTCATTCAGTCTTGCATTGAAAAATGTAAAAAAATAATCAATGAAGGGATTGACACTGATGATCTGGTCGATAATGCAGCAAAACTCAGTATAAATGATGTTTTGTTATCTATCAATTACTTTCATGCTTCAAATTTAAGAAAACACACGTATTCTGTTCTTATTACAGATCATTTCCGAGAAGAACTTACTTTGATCTATGAGGCTGATTTCATCAAATGTGAGAAACAGTCAATTATCGATGACGCGATCAATAAAGAACATCTTGCAGAAGATATCGTTGATGTTTTTGAAAATCTTTTAGATGAAAAAAATATCGAAATTCCATGCAATGATCCGACTGAAGAGGGACATCGTCATGATGACGGAAATGATGCAAAGATTTATGGAACGGAATATTTTGATCTGGTCGCACAAGTACGTGAACTTTTATAAGGAGACTAACTATGGAATACCAATTAACCAAAAAGGGAAAAGAGAAAGTAATATCTTTTATCAAATATTGTGAAGAAACAAGGGAGATTCTGTTAGCAGAATCTTCCATTCTTAATGATGAGACAAAACTTCCTGATGAAGAAGCGATTGTCTCAGATATCGCATTGTTTATTGATAAAGATGGCGAATATCTTAATAGCTGGGGAATCACAGACTATGCGAATTCTAACCCTTTGTGTTTAAAAGAAAATATTGATTTTGTTAAAAATGAATAAGGAGAAAAAATATGTATTACGTTCGAATTTATAGTTCTGAAAAAAATAAATCATTATTGTTCTCGTTTGAAACAGAAAAGCGAGCCGTTAATTATTTGATACAGCAATGTCAGATAATTACAAACTATTTTGCAGAAAATCCTGAAAAATATAAATTCCATTTTTTGAAAGGAACTGACTTTTTAAAAAATCAGTCCATCTCATTAAATAAAGAAAACAATTGTTTGGAAACAGTACATCTTGCATACAGACATATATCAGAAGATACGATATCATCTGCAATTTTAGAATTTGAGATTTTATCAGACTTAAATTCTGATTATTATACCGCATTAGAATTATTAAAATTATAAGGAGAAAAATATGAAACAGCTATCAAAATACAGAGAAATTAGAAACAATTTTGTTGATGAAGAAGATCATAAGGTCTACATTGATGCTTGGAAAACAGAAAATCCTAATGAGGAAGGATCTGTAATTGCTAAGATTGATCTTGCAACATATGAAGTTGAATATCTTGATGAAAGAGCAAAAAGGGATCCTTATGTTCAGGAAATGATCAGAGAAACCATTTCTGATTTAAAACAATTTAATTAGTCAAAAAATAAAGGAGAAAAATTATGATTCAAATTAATACAACAGATTTTACAATTGATAACATTTTATAAGAAATATGTGAATTTGTCAGGAAGGAAGAAAAAATAATGAAAGCATTATTAATCCATACCGATGGGTATTCCATAGATGTTGTTGGGAAATATAACACCAAAGAAGAAGCTAGCCGTGCTCTTTATATGGAGTTCGAAAAGATGTGTTCACAAGGTATTGACCCAGAATGGCAGGAACAGTCACATTGTGACTACGAAGATGCGATTCTATATCTCAATGGAAAAGACGTGCATGTCTGGCAGGTTGTAACTGCTTAGCTGGGAAGGAGAAGAATTATGATCAGTTGGAAATTGGAAATTACTGAAAACGAAACGAGACTGGTTATTCAAGATGGAATAGTCATGAGTAGTGATGTTCTGAGTCTCGCAAGACACCTTGTAAATAAGTATAATCTTGTTAAATTACCAATTTATCATGAAAATGGGAGTAAATATTTCGATTATTCTTTTAATGAAGATGTGAAATGCTCAAGTTTTCCTCTGGTGTTTCTAATTACAAAAACAATAGAACTATTCAATCAATTAGGGTACACCAATGAGCTGGAAGAAATTAGCCTTGAGCTTAATTTACCAAAAGAGTCAAATCATTCTGCAGATTATCATGCAAAATGTTTACTGCGGATTAGTTTTCTTTACAAAGATGACAAAACAAAACGTCCTAGTGAATTGTATCTTTTTGATATGAATGGTTTGAAATGGATCAAAAAAGGAGAAAAAATATGATCAAAGATTGGGAATTAAAAATTACAGAAAATGAAACAAAACTGGTTGTTCAAGATGGAGCAGTCATGAGTAGTGATATTCTGAGTCTCGCAAGACACCTTGTAAATAAGTATCATCTTAGCACATTATCAATTTATGATAAAAACAATGAGAAACTTTTCAATTATAAATTAGAGGAAGATCTGAAATGTAACAATGCACAAATGAAACCATTTAAGAAAGTCACAGATTTGAATTTTTCATATTTTTTAAAAAAAGCAGAAGATTTGATCCATGAATCAGGATATGTTGATCAATTGTATGGTATCGATTTTGTATTTGATGTGCCAAAACAACAAGGCAATTTTGCAGATTGCTTGCTGTGCATTGATTTTCTTGACATAGACGATGAAACAGAACGACCTAGTGAATTGTATCAGTTCGATCTTACGGAATTAAAATGGGTGAAATGGCTGAAAAAGAAAAATAGAAAGGATTTTGTATCATGAGAACAAAGATGATTTATATCGCAGATGATGAGATAACATTTGAAAGCGAAATTGAATGCAGAGAGCATGAGCGTAAAGTTAAGCAAGAAATTTTGCAGAATATGAAAGATTTGGATCTTTATCTTTGCAAAAAATATTTTCCAGAGCTTGAAATAAATGCGGAGCCTGAATTATTCCAGGCTTCCATGTGGTTGCAGACTGACATTTCAGAAATTATGGTAAGTTTTCCTGAAAGTAAAGATGAAATCATTTCTACGATTAAAGCAAATCCATATGGAGATAAAATTCTGCAAGATTATCTGAATTTCGATAAATTGGAAAGAAATGTTGAAATCAGAAATGATTTCTTAGCTGCATTAAAATCTGTGAAAAGAGGATCTGAGTTATCAGGACCACTAGACTGGTCATTTTCAAAAAGAGATCTGACAGAACTAGCAAAATTACATAAAGCAAATAAATGCAGAAAGAAAATTGAAGATTTACTTGCTGATTGTAATTTTCATTATGAAAGCGCAAAATTTCATAATAAAGATTATACAGAATTTTTGAATTAAATTTTAAAAGGGAGAAAACATATGAATCAAAAAATTAAATGGATCGTTGCGATCAGTAATACATATGACTATAGTATCACATTATTACACTTAACAGCTACGGTAGAAGAAGCAAAACGGTATTTGCTAAACAGCATAGAAAAAGAAAAAGAAATGTCTTATGAAATGTGTACAAGATCTACAGAAAATATTGATGAGATTAGTGTTAATTTACATCATAAATCTAAGAGTATCACAGAATTGTCTGCTCATGCTTGTTTCGAGACTTATAGTGTAGAATACAGTGCGCAAACAGTAGATATGATCCAAGATGTAACAGACATAGATTTAATTTAAAAAAGGAGAAAGACTATGAGACTACTTTTCTTAAATGTAACACCTGAAATGGATTGTTGCGGAGTTTTAATTTGTAAAAATGATGACGTAACAATGGAAATGATTCAAGAAAAGATCGATGATCTTAAGATTGCTGCTGAAGAAGCAGATGAGGAATGGTATGTACCTGAGCTCATTAAAAGCCTTCCAAAAGAATGGCAAATTACATTAACACCGATAAAAGATAACGTTTATATTTAAAAAAGGAGTAAAACTGTGATCAAAGTAAAGTCAGTAACAATTGAAGAATTAGAAAATCCTGGTTGCAATAACGGGAATTACCCAATGGTAAGCGTACACACAACAAATGGAGATTATCATGGGTTAACCTGTAATTGTCGCAAGGGATGTGCAAATACCTGGGATGTTTTTAACATCGAGGGTAAAGAATTTTCAGATGAAGAAGAACTTCTTGAATATCTTGAATATTAGTTAATTCAAAACACATATCATACTTTTTTGAAAGAGGCCTTAACTGGTCTCTTTTTTTTATATGTGATTTTTTTCTTTCTAGATTTTCTTTCATATTTAAGATAAAAAGTAAATTAACTACCGAGAATTCCTCGATAGTTAACAGAAAATCAAAGAAAGAGAAAGGAAGAAATAAACTATGGATACTTTGGATTTTATATTTTTCTTCATAGGAATTGTGGGATTCATTCTTTCTATCGTTAGTGAAATCATAATTAAAATAGATGATATCATGACTGATAAAAAGATAGACCGTTACTTTAATTCGATTGGTGTTAGCGGAAGTAAAAAATGGAATCATCCTGTTTATAATCGACTGCAAGAGGATCATTATATTTTGGAAGCAAGCTTGGACAAAACTAAATTCTTTTTTTATCTCTGTGAAGTAATAGGACTACAGTTAAGTGTAGTGAAAGCAGGCTTTTATCCGATGGATTTGATAGCTTCCATCATAATCATTGGATATCTGGAAATAGTAGTTGTTTTAATCGCCGTTGTCCACTTCAGTATTTTTTATGATTCTTATGAAGACCATTTGGAATATCATGAAGAATTACAAAAAAGAAAGAATAATCCCAATTCTGACGATAATCTAGAACATAACAAAAAGAAAAAGCCGAAAAAGAGACCTAAAAAGAAAAACCAAAATTCAAAGAAGAAAAACAAAAAGAAAAAAGATAGAAAGGAGAAAAAGAAATGAGCTATACCAGCCTATATGGCATTAAATCCGATTTTACAGCAGTGGAGTTAAAACAATACAAAAATTCTTGGTTGTTTCTGCCACAGATTTACAAAATCCTTGGAGAAAAATATTTAAATGAAAAAGATACATATAAAGTACTGTTCACTTCAAAGAATCTGGATAAATTAGAACGCAATGTTTCAAAATCTAAAAGAACAGAAGATCGCGTTTTGTGGCTGCTTGTAAACCAACAGATATTTTTTACAAAAGATAAAACATTTATTGCTGATTGCATTCAAAAGTTTTTTATGGAAGATGTTAGATATTATCATCCAGATAATATGGACCTAATTGAATGGCATGATAAGATTCGAAAAGATATTTCTGCATTAGATGAGAAAAAATATCCATACTTTATATTCAATGCCACAACATTTTAGCCAGGGAGCCCATGACTTTAGTCATTGGGGTGAATGGCGTTTATAAAATATTTATAGATACTTTATGATTCGTTCATTGCTATTATTTCTAATTATATGATATAATCATAGTAGATAAAAAAGGAGATTTTACTATGAATGATGGATATACACACAAAGAGGGGATTGTTTATAAAAATCAGTTTCATATCATATGGTGTCCGAAATATCGAAGACCTGTTTTGACTGATGGAGTTGATATTCGTTTAAAACAGATTTTACATGAGGTCGCTGAAGAAAAAGGAGTCACAATCAAAGCTCTGGAAATCATGCCAGATCATGTACATATCTTCATTGATCTGGACCCTCGCCTTGGAGTTCATACTGTGATCAAAACGATGAAAGGACGATCTGCCAGGATCTTACGTTCGGAATTTCCATGGCTAAAAACAAGACTTCCTAATATGTGGACTCGGAGTTATTTCCTTTGTACCGTCGGACATGTCAATGAAGACACGATCCAGAAATATATCAATGAACAAAAGCGACATCAATAAGGAGGTGTAGTATCATGTCAAGTTTCACTCTTGAGCTGGAGATCAGCTTCAGCAAAAAACTTTTAACAACTTATAAATCTGATCCGAAGCTGGAACCAGGAAACGCAAGAACTCTTGAGAAAAAACTTGATACTGCCATTGTAATCTGTAATACAGCAAAGGGCGAAGCTTTAAAACGTCTTCATAAATTACAGCACGACCGTACTTATCAGCAGCTTCAAAAGGAATATGCTACAAGGAAAAAGAAAGATCCGAAAGCAGATGTCTCTGATCTCTCACCAAAATATCGGGAATGTATGAATTTCTATGGATATACGGAATACGCTCTGCAAAGCTATGTGATTCAAGCAAAACATCAGTATCATGATATCCTTGGCGCTGATGAATGTCAGAAACTGGCAACTCAAGCATTCCGAGCAGTGGATGGAATTCGTACGAAAGAATCAAAGAAAGTACGATTTCTTCAAAGAACTTCCGACAGCTCCGTAGAAGGAAAATCAGGAAAGTCAACATTGAAATATATAGGAGACTGTTGTATCCAGTTTGGAAAAGGAAATATCTATCCTCTGGTCATTAAGAAAAAAGATCATTATGCACAGGAAGCTCTGACACATAAAGTGAAATATGTCCGATTGATTCGAAAGACGATCCGCAGGAAACGAAGATACTTCGCACAGCTCATTCTAGAAGGGACTCCTCCAAAAACGAAGCATTTGAAATACGGAAAGAGAGATCAGCGTGTAGGGTTGGATGAAGGTACGAGCACGATCGCAATCGTAACTCAGAATGAAGTTTCTTTAAAGGAGTTAGCTCCAGAAGTAACAACAGATGAAAAAGAACTTCGTAGATTAAACCGTGCGATCGATCGTTCAAAAAGAGCAATGAATCCAGATAACTATCATGAAGATGGGACTGTTAAAAAAGGTCGTCATCAATGGATCAAGTCGAAACATTGCCTCATATTAGAAGCAAGACGAAAAGAACTTTACCGAAGAGCCGCACAGAAACGTCAGCGTTCTCATAACCAACTGGCAAACCATATCGTATCCTTAGGAACTGATGTCCGTGTAGAAGAGATGCGGATGAAAGCTTTAGCAAAACGTTCCTCAAAAACGACCAAAAATAAAAAGAACGGACGGATCCGCTCTAAAAAACGCTATGGGAAAGTAATCTCAAATCGTGCTCCTGCTACCTTGATCGCAACGATCGACCGAAAACTCCGATATATCGGCTTTTCCATTCAAAAGATTGATACTGCAAAAGTAAGAGCAAGCCAGTATGATCATATCTCCAATACTTACAAAAAGAAACAATTATCTGATCGCTGGCATATATTTCCCGATGGGACCAGAGTACAGCGTGACATGTACAGTGGTTTTTTAGTTTTCTGTACTGCAAAAGACTTGAAACATATCGATCGGGATCTTTGTATCCGTAACTATCAAAAATTCAAGCAATTGCATGATCAGGAAGTCGAGCGATTGCGTAAAGAAAATAAAAAAGCATTGCGTTGGTATATCGCATAAGAAATATACTCGTCAGACTGACTGCACTGACGTTAAATGGAAACCGAAAGCATACGGCAGGTCATTTGATCACAAACATTTGCAATCAAATGACCGAGCCGGAGAAGTGCACACTTTACAGTGTAGGCTCCTAAAAGTTCTTGATAAACACGTCAGTTCCTAAGATTCGTTCTTAGGCGAAACATGTCTAAATGGATATTATTTTCCATAAGATTTTGAGAACCCCACGACTTTAGTCGTTGGGAGCAGTCAGCTCTGTAACAGATTCCGTTTATAATATGTTTTTCCGGTTTAATGATGATACACTTGAAGACATTCCGATTTCTTTAAAAGAAAAAGATGAAGATATCGTAGATTTTGTATACATTGAAAATGGAAAGATTAAAAAGCTCATTTCAAATTTGGAAATTTAATTTCTTATATATGAAAATTATGATTCATTTAAAATCTCATATTTATATTGATACTTTTTTAAAGACGAAAGGAGAATATAAACATGGGAAAATTAAGTACTTTTATTATCAATGGAGCACCAATGAGTGGAAAGAATACATTTGTACGTCAGCTACAGAAAGAATTTCCTGATCAGGTTGTAAATTTTTCTACCATTGATTCAGTCAAAGAGCTATATAAAGTAGCTGGATGGAATGGTAAAAAAGATGCTGAGTCACGAAAAGTATTATCTGATATGAAAGATTATCTGACAAAGAAATTTGATCTGCCATTCTTAGAGGTCCAGAGCAAAATTTCTGAAACATTGAAAACAGCCTCTAATTCTGAAAAAGATATGATACTTTTCATTCATGTAAGAGAACCACAGGAGATTGACAGACTCAAAAAAGCTCATCCAGAAATTGTAACGATTCAGGTTATTCGTAATTGTATCAAAGATCTTCCTGCAAGCAATCATGCGGATGCTAATATCAATGATTACCAGTATGATATTACGGTATATAATAATGGAACACTCAAAGATCTTCGAAATCGTGCATTGTTAGCTATGCCACCAAGTATTCCATTAGATATTATCTTAGAAAAATTACATTAATTTCCAGTAGAAAGACTCAGCATATCGTTGGGTCTTTTTGTAGTTATCAAAACTTCTAACACTCATATTTGCTTTGTAGACAGTTGACGATAGGAGAAATTAAATTTCTTCGATATTCAAAGCAGAAGTATTTCTGCGAAGGGAGACAATATGATGAAAGAAGCTAGATATGATAAGATTGAGAATTATTTTACAAAAGAAACTAAAAAGCATTGCGATCGTGTAACACACTATGTAGAACTACTCACAAAACAATTGAACATATTTGGGGTTGATCAGAAAGTTATGCTTGCCGCAGCACAAATCCATGATATTGGAAAGTATTATATTCCTGACAACATATTAGACGCCCCAAGACCTTTAACTCGATTAGAGCGCGAAGTTATTGATATGCATGCTTATTATGGATATGAAGCTTGCAAAGAATTAAATTATGGAACAGAAGATGTTAAAGAGTTAGTTTTATTACATCACGGAATGAATAAATATCGCAAATTAAAGGATGATCAGATCGGAAGTTTTGCAAAAAAATATTATCCAATCTTGATCGCAGCGGATATGTATGATGCGTTAACAAGTGATCGTGTTTATCGAAAGGCATTAGATCGTGAGACAGCATTAAAAATTATCGCTGAAAATTCAGAAGTTTATCACTGGGTATTTACTGCATTAGAAAAGGTTACAAAGGGAGAAAATTTATGAGAAAGCCAATGTCCCCATGTTACAAATGTGAATTTCATTCAAGTACTTGTCATGCGAATTGTGGATTTTATCAAAAATTTCATGATGATTTAGAAGAATGGAATGCTATCATTCGAAATGGGAAAAAACAATTATATAGTACAAGATATGTAAAATATGTACAAAAAATTGCAGGAGAAGTTTAAGAGAGCGTCATGCTCTCTTTTTTTATTGATCTAAGCAGCATACCACGTCCATAATGAAAGTTGGGCGGAGATGAATGCGGTCTTCCTTTGAAGCGTGAGAATCTTATATGTGAAAAATATTTTTCAGAAAATCTATCATATTTAAGATGTAAAACTTAAGAAAAATACAGTCAATTAACTCATAACTAAAGTCACGAGTCTCCGAACGCAGTATTAATAAAGATATTGTTTGATTTTGAATCTTTCATATTTGTAATGTAATAAAATATGACGATTCAGAGAAAGGAAAAAAATATGGGAGAAAACAGAAATTCACATTATTGGATCAATCGAAACCAGAGAAAGAAGAAAGCAGAAAAACATGTAATAGAAATTGCCACGCAATGTACATTTGCAGCATCTGCCACGGGCATTGACCCTATTGAAAACAGTATCCAGAATACAAAGCTATATGATGATAGCATCTTTTCACATGTTGTAAAACGTCCAATGATAACAAAAGAATTATTCGTTGTTGATCTGGATTCTGCAGCTGCAGTTTTTCATTACTATGACAAAGATAAAAAAATGGCTGTCTTAAATTTTGCAAGCTACAAACATCCAGGTGGAATGTTTTTGCAGGGAAGTTGTGCTCAGGAAGAAAGCTTATGTCATGCATCAGCTTTATACAATGTTTTATCAAAATGTCAGAGCTTTTATGATTGGAACAATCAGCATAAGAATCGTTCCTTATATTTAAACCGAGCCTTATATTCCCCTGATGTCCCATTTTTATCAAAGCTTGGAGATATTAGTCACATCATTAATTGTGATGTGATCACATGCGCAGCTCCAAATAAAGCATCTGCTCAAAAATACTGTCATGTGTCTGATATGGAAAATCATGATGTTTTGGAATCAAGGATTCGTTTTGTATTAAGTATTGCTGAATATGAACAGGTAGATACTTTGATTCTTGGGGCTTTTGGATCAGGCGTTTTTGGACAGAATGGAACAGAAGTGGCTGAAATCTTTAAAAAACTTCTCGTTGAAGAATTTTGGACATTTGAAAAGATTATTTTTGCGATTCCAAATGATACAAAAAATGGAAATTACCAAAAATTCATGAATGTCATGTCTGACGCCATAACTAGAAAGGACTGATCAACATGAAACAGTATCTTGTAGAGCGTCCCAATGGAAACGTTGTTGTAGCTATTTTGAGAAATAAATCAGACAATACATACTCCTATGTGAACTTAACAAAAGGACATATCTGTCCATGCCGTTTTGTATCTGAAGAAGAAGCATTGCATGATATGGACCGGAAGATCAAAAGCGGAGAGATTTTGCGTTACATTCTTCTCAATTAGATTCTAATTTTCAAAAGAGTCATTTTTGTAGCTCTTTCTCTTTTGTTTCTAAGAAAAAATGGGGTATAATAAAAAAAAAGCACACCAAAGGAGACAAACTATGAAAGAATTTCAAATGCCAGCACTTACAAAATACATCATTGATTTGAAAAATGAAAAACATCCAGAAACAAATATTTTTGAATCATGCAATATCAATGAAGCTAAGCAGGTGCTGGCTATGATCGATATACAGGCAGACACATGTACAAAAGAAGAACATGATCCAGAATCTCAGATCCATCAATTTGAATTCCTAGCAGCAGACAATAAAGCAGATATTATCAAACTTTCTTTGTTCTACAACGGAAATATCCAAATTCTTATGAATGAGGAATGTGTATTTCAGCTAATATTCTGATACTTTTATCTTTTCCTTCATCTCTCATATTTGTTTTGTAAAATAGATGACGATTTAGAGAGAAAAGGAGAAAAGATCATGACAAAATCAATTGAAATCAAAGAAGAAAATATTATGGAACTGAACAAGTACATTGATCAGCTGATCAAAGAAAACCAGCCATCCTCGTGCATTTTCAAAAAATGTAATGCAGATACAGCAGCTGAATTGTTAAAGATTCTTGGGATTTCAACAAATGAATGCATTAGCGAAAAACATGATGGCAACCATAAATTTCAGTTTTATACAAATGAAAAGCAAATCATAAGAATTACTGTTTACTGTAATGGTTGGATTCAAGTTTGGGTCAATGATGATCCTTTGTATTCACTGTACATGTAGTATGGAGAAAATTTTAAGAGAGACCGAAAGGTCTCTTTTTTATATATGATTTTTATCTTTCCTTTCATCTTTCATATTTACATTGAAACATTTTAATGACGATTGAGAGAAAGGAAAACAAATTATGAAAGAAAAAGAAATTTTAGTATTTATTCGACCTGCGTATATTAGGGATGCACAGGCACAAGTTTCTGGAAGCCCATTGAAACTAAAGGCAAAAAATGACTATGAAAGCCATGAATATGAAAGTACATGGGCAGAGATTAAGTGTCCAGCCCTAGTTGCTGATTATTGTGACATTTCATTGGAAGAAGCTAAAAAACGTACTCGTGAACAATATCCTTACTTAGATGAAGAGTCTTTTGATAAAATTTTTGAATTTCGTGTATTTTAAAAAAGGAGAAAATTATGACAAATTTATCAACAACAGCAGAAACAAATGTAGAAGGTAATATTCGAATTGATTACATTACAATTTTAACAACTGATGGAAAAGAAATTGATCTAAATTGGGAATATAGTTATTGTTCTCAAGATGAACCTTCTGATTCCTCCCTAATTAGTCAAGTTGTTTTTCCTTTAAAATAAAGGATTTTTTAGTTATTT
>OLNM01001910.1_pt1 | contig 14167 bp, 9 predicted proteins | sample 1672391 | NCBI WGS metagenome assembly OLNM01 (sample SAMEA3136680, study PRJEB25190) | human gut metagenome | reverse complement strand
TTCCTGCCAGCCCCATAAGCGCAATCCCTACAAAATTTCCAATAATGATCATCCAGTTGATCTTTGCATATGGTGCAAGAAATACCGTATGTAAAAGGGTAACTGCCACTCCTGCAAGATATACTACAAAAGCGGAAAAATATTTTCCTGCAACAATAGCACCTGATGTTACCGGTGCTGAAAAAAGAGCCTGCTCTGTCTTCTGCTTTTTATCCTCACTCATCAGACGCATTGTAAGAATTGGCGTCAGAAGTAAGGTAACCGTATATAAAAACGCAAACTCATTACTCAAATCTGCACTTCCTCCTAGAATCAGAATTGCATATTCATACCCTGCAAGCACGTAGACTGCGGCAAGATATACATATCCTATTGGGGAAATAAAATATGAGTTCAACTCTCTTAAAAAAATCGCTGTCATTATTTTTTCCCCCCTTTACTATCTGTTAATTTGAGGAATATATTTTCAAGCGACATCTCTGCTTCTGTAAATTCCAGAAGCAACCATGGGCTTGCCTTGAAATATGCAGAAGTCTGTCTGCGAATATCCGTATGCTCATCTGACTGTAATTCAAAAGCACAGCATCCTGGTTCCGTACAAACAATTGGATATACTGCCTTTACACCTAGAATAGCCTTAAGCCCTTCCTCTACCATTTTCTGTGGTCCCTCGACTTTTATTCGAAGCCTTCTTCCATTCAAATGTCCGGATAAGTTTTCTGCAGTGTCATCCGCAATTACTTTTCCTTTATTGATCACAACAACTCTGTCACACACAGCCTGTACTTCCGACAGAATATGTGAAGATAAAATAACGGTATGTGTTTTTCCGAGGCCACGAATCAGATTACGAATTTCAATCATCTGTTTCGGATCCAGGCCTACTGTAGGTTCATCCAGAATCAGAACTTTAGGATTTCCAATCATAGCCTGCGCAATTCCAATTCTCTGACGATATCCTTTTGACAGATTTTTAATTACTCTGTCGTACACATCTATAATCTGAACTGCCCTGCATACTTCTTCTAAATGTTCTTTTTTCGGAAGTTTACATTTTTTCAAACGATAAATAAAGCTCAGATACGCCTTTACCGTCATGTCCACATAAAGCGGCGGTATCTCCGGCAAGTATCCGAGCTCTTTTTTTGCCCTGAGCGGTTCTTCCAGTATCTCATGTCCATCGATTGCTGCTGTCCCATCTGTAGCCGCCAAATTTCCCGTTATAATATTCATTGTTGTGGACTTCCCGGCACCATTCGGTCCGAGAAGTCCAAGAATTTCCCCGTCCTTCACATCAAAACTGACGTGATCCAGGACGGTTTTATTTCCATATTTTTTTACCAGTTCTCTTACTTCTATCATTCTTAGTTTATCCCTTCATTCCACTCATGGCAATACCACGTACAATGTACTTCTGGCAACAAACAAAAAGGATCATTACCGGAATAAGTGCAAGAATAGATCCCGCCATGATTAAGTCATATCTTGATGTAAATGAATTTCTGAATGAAGATAATCCCATCTGTACCGTAAATTTCGCATCTGAAGCAATATAAATAACTGGTCCCATGAAGTCATTGTATGAGCTCTGGAACTGGAATACTGACAATGTCGCAATAATTGGTTTGCAAAGTGGCATGAAAATCTGTGCCCAGATTCTGAAATGACTGCATCCATCCATGATTGCCGCCTCTTCAAGTTCTTTCGGCAAAGTCATAAAGAACTGCCTGGTCAGGAAAATGGAGAACGGTGTACCGAACATAACCGGAACAATCAATGGTACATATGTATCATAGAAGCCAAAGTCTTTAAACATTAAGAATCTTGGAATCAATGTAATTGCAAACGGAACCATCATTGCTGCGATAAAACACATAAAAATTGTATCTCTGAATGGAAATTTCAATCTTGCAAAAGCATATCCTGCAAGTGATGAAAAAATAATATTAAATATTGTTGATGGAACTGCAATCTTCATTGTATTGAGGAACATCTGCCAGAAACTGATACTTCCTCGGGATGCAGCTTCAATAAAGTTTTCTACTTTCCATACTTTTGGGAAAAATGTTGGCGGATACGCAAACAATTCTCTCTGACTTTTGAAAGCAGATACTACCATCCATAAAAATGGAAGAATAACCAGGATGGCAACTAATATAACGCCTAAATAGGCAAAAAATTTATGTCCTTTTTTCTTTACCATGTCTTTTGCCCTCCTTTAAGCCTCATAATCTACTTTTTTACTCATAACTTTATTCTGAATTAAAGTAATAGCCAAAATAATTACAAACATTACGGCAGCCATAGCACAGGCATATCCCATCTTAGAATATTCAAATGCGTTAGACCAGAGATAATATGATACTGTGTAGGTTGAATATCCTGGCCCACCTTTTGTCATGATGAAAATCTCAGTAAAGATCTGGAATGCATCAATAACTGCTGTAAGCATTACGAAATAAATAGACGGCATAACAAGTGGAATTTTAATATCAATTAACTTTCTCCAAGGTGTGATTCCGTCGATTGCTGCGGCTTCATATAAAGATTCATCAATTCCCTGCAATGCTGAAAGAAAAATTAACATATTATAACCGGCCCATTTCCATACTGACATAATTGCAATTGCAAACAATGAATATTTTGAATCTGTCAGCCAGCCGATTGGATCCATGTGGAACAAATTTTTTAAAATAAAGTTTAAAATACCGTAGTCTGTATTGTAAATCCATACAAACAAAAGCGATACTACTACGATCGGGCATACTACCGGGAGGTAATATAATGTTCTGAAAAATCCTGCTCCCTTTAACTTTCTGTCAAGAAGAAGTGCTAAAAGGAAAGAAGTAATCGTTGACATCGGCACATAAATAATAACCCATTTGAAAGTATTTGTAAGCGCCTGTTTAAATACTTCATCATGAATCAGCGTCTTATAGTTTTCTATTCCGATAAACTTCGGTTTCTGAAGCAGGTTCCACTCAAAGAAACTGATAAAAAATGAACGAATGATCGGATAATACATCATGATTATCAGACTCAAAAGCGGAAGCGAAATAAAAATTAAACCAGTCACCGCTTCTTTTTGTTTCAAAGTAAGCCCTTTGCGGGATGATTTCGTATTCTTCATAATCTTCTCCATTCCTGATTACTTTTTTAAAGCCGGTAGTACAGCCGCATTCTGCTCTCTACTGAAGCAGCCCCCCTTGCTTTTGTACTCCGGCCTTTTTAGTTATCTTACTTGAATACAGTTGTATTAGCCTGCTCGTCAATAGTCTTAACTGCTTCTTCGATTGTTGTTTTACCTTCGAATGCATCTGACAGACCTGCACTGATGATACTGCTGTACTCAGACCACTGTCCTGTAAGACAAGCTTCGATCTGAGATTTATTTCCAAGGTATGCTGCTGAATTGATGAAAGCATCAGCATCCGGTGGAGTACTTACATAAGTATCATCACTCATAAGATCTTTATAAACCGGCAGTGAAAGTCCCTGTTCCATAACAGTAGCAAGTCCTTCATCACTCATCTGATAAGACAGAAGGTTCGCTGCAATATCTTTGTTTTTGCTTGAATCAGCAATACAAACCATACTACAGATAAATGGGCATGTACGAGTTGTTCCCTTCGGCATCTCTACTGCTGTCCATTCAAAATCACATTCTGTACGGAATGACGGAACTACCCAGCGTCCTGACGGATACATGGCAACTTTTCCGATAACGAAGAGACGGTCTTCGCTGTCACCTGTTGAAGATACAGTTCCTGGTGAAGGAGCTGATCCATCCTGTACAAGGTCATACATTACACTTAAACCTTCAAGAGATTTTGCATCAGAAAGGTTTGATTTTCCATCTTTAAACCACTCTGCATCGTAGTTACCCATCCAGTTGATCCAGTCTGCACGATAATTGTTAATGGCTGTACCATACACATCAACACGATCTCCGTTTTTCTGTGTCAGTTTTGCCGCAATATCTTCATAATCTTCCACTGTCCAGTCATTTGTCGGAACATCAACACCTGCTTCTTTACATTGTTTTCCTGTTGATTCGTTGATTCCACCATCAACTTCTTTGAAAAGATCCAGATTCAGATACATAACATAGGATGTCCAGTCTTTCGGGAATGCAACCTGTTTGCCATCGATATTACCAAATTCCAAAACTCCATCAATAATATCTTCTGTCAGCTGTGGATATTCATCAAGAACGTCATTCATATCTGCTAACATTCCAGCTTCATAGTAGCTTTTAACTCCAGCTTCACTTGTCCAGAACAGATCCGGAAGATTTCCTGCTGCTGCCAGTGTCTGAAGTTTTGTTGAATAGTCAGAAGGAACATACATCTGTTCAACTTCTACATTCGGTGCATATGCCTGATAGTTTTTGAATACGTTGGCATACATTTCACGCTCATAATCATCACCTGAATGCATGTAAGTAACTTTACCACTTAAGTCAGCTGCTTTTTTAGCTCCCTCCCAGTTGGTATCCTCAGCAGAAGCTGTAGGTTTCTTGTCTGCACTCTTTGTGTCATCACTCTTGCCAGATCCTCCACATCCTGCAAGTGTTGATGCAGCCAATGCCGCTGTAGTAAGCAGCACAACAGTACCTCTTAATTTCTTTTTCATAAGTCTGTCTCCTTTCTTGTTGTCACCGGTACTTACCGGCTTTATCATTATTATGTGTCTATTATCCAGGCTGGTACCTGCCTGCTTTTGCGACACTAATAACCCTTCTCATTCCTAAAAAATGTCTGGTCGATTTTGGCTCCTTTTCGTATGAAAATCGGAATAGACTCAAGTGGTGCTAAAACTTGGATCCATTGTCCGCCTTCATAAATCTGTCCATTTTGTGAATCTATCCATTCAGTTCCTTTTGGAAGATATACTTTCCTCTCTCTCCGGTTTAATTCATATACCGGGCAGACCATCAGATCCGGTCCAAACATATATTGATCGAAAATTTCATAATTCGCTTCATCTGGATAATCATAAAACAACGGTCTCATGATCGGTGTTCCGTCTTCTGATGCCTTCTTCAGATTCTGGTAAATATATGGTCTCAAGCTTTCACGGATATCTACATACTTCTTAAGTATCTCATATGCTTCTTCTCCATAGCTCCATATCTCATTTGGTCCTCCTGAGTAACAAAAACTGTCCATACTCATTGGGGATACAACTGGTCTGTCTGGTTTAAACCGGAATCCATGCATTCTGAATACCGGGCAAAATGCCCCAAACTGAAACCAACGGATCAGGCACTCTCTATACTCTTCTGAATTTGGATCTCCTCCATGAAATCCACCGATATCGGTTGTCCACCATGGGATTCCACTAATCGCCACATGAAGTCCTGTCTTGATCTGTCTTCTCAAACTGTCAAAATCAGAACAAATATCACCAGACCATAATACCGTTCCGAATCTCTGGCTTCCAAGGAATGCACACCGAATCAGATTCACGATTTCATCCTGTCCTTCTTCCTTCTGTCCATCATAGAACGTCTTTGCATAATAAAAAGGATATAAACTACTGACTTCCATTCCGTTGCCAATCCAATAACGGAGATTATCATAATCATACGGTGTGATTTCCGGTTCTGCCTCATCCAGCCAAAAATTTCGGATTCCAAGATTGTAATAATTCTCTTTTGCCTTGTTCCAAACAAACTTTCTTGCTTCTGGATTTGTCGGATCGTAGTAGGTCTCCGGTCCCCTGCAATACATTAAAGTTCCAGGTCCTCTTTCTGAGCGAATCAGCATGTTCTGATCTCTCATCTCAATAAAATTCTCACTTCTTGGATCAACTGTCGGCCAGATAGAAACCAATAGACGAATTCCCATCTCATTCAGTTCTTTCACCATCTTTTCTGGTTCTGGCCAGTATTTTTTATCAAATTTCCATTCTCCCTGTTGTGGCCAATGAAAATAGTCACATACAATAATAGAAGGAGTAATTCCTCTTTTCTTGTATTCACGGGCAACTTCCATCAACTCATTCTGTGTCTCATAGCGAAGCTTTGACTGCCAAAGTCCTGTCGCCCACTCCGGAAATTCTGGTGCATACCCCGTCACTTCACAGTAACGATGTTCAATCTCTCCCGGTGTATCTCCTGCAATTACAAGATAATCCATCTGTCTTGCTGACTCGGCCACCCATCTGGTCCCCGATGTTCCAAACTCAACTCGTCCAATTGCCGGATTATTCCAAATAAATCCATATCCTCTCGAAGACATCACAAATGGAATTGTGCTTTTCGTATTCTGCTGACACAAATCCAACGTGGCACCTTTCAGATCAAATAAATCATGTGCTTCCTGTCCCAGTCCGTAAAAATGTTCCCCTGCATACTGTCGTAAATGCAGTTCGATATGACTGGATCCTCCAACATGTCCTCTTAAAACTCTGGCATCTATATCCCTCTCATTTCTCCAGAGTTCTTCAAATAATACTTCACCCGCCTGATTCTTAAAAGAAATCTTTCCATCGCTACTGACAACAGCACGGATTCCCCCATTCTCCAGTACAACATTGTCCCCTTCTTCACTTACACTTGCCCGATCTTCTTTTGGCGGTAATAAAGTCCAATTAAGATTTTCGATTTCTCCTTTTGAAGCTCTTACCCGAATAATATGCTCTCCATATGCTTCAATCTGAACCTTTTCTCCTTCTCGGAAAATGAAAATCTTGTTCTGTGCAGTCCTGACCATCTTTTCCTCCCGCTTTCATTCCTCTACTCTAGCTGTTCCATAAGGTGACTTCCAAATTACAATGTATACAACTCTGTAATTTGTATATCAGGTACATGTACGAACCATCTATAGACTATATTCTACATATTTCGACATGCTTTGTCAAGAAATTTGCACATCTATTGTGAAATATGGTTAAATTTATTGTGTGTTATGTACAACTTATCGTTTGTTAACCGTACAACTTCTTGTGATTTTATCACATAACTTTACTTTTTTAAGCGTACAACATGTGCATATTTTCCATTAACTATTTAGCACTTTATTTATACAAGTGCTGCCAGCCACACACTCGCTGCAAGCCCTGCAAATGTTGCAATAAGTGCTCCGGCAAGAGTATACCTGGTTTTTTTCACCTTTGCTGACATAAAATACACAGACATCGTATAGAAAATCGTTTCCGTACACGCCATCGAAATTGAAGCGATCATTCCGTTTCTCGAATCCGTTCCAAATTCCTTATAGATATCAAGCAATAATCCCGTTGCGGCAGAGGACGAAAACATTTTCACAATCGTAAGTGGAACCAATGCCCCTGGAAATCCAATCTGCTCCGTCACATTTCCAATTATTTCCGATATAAATTCCAGAAAACCCGATGCACGCAAAATCCCCACTGCCGCCATCAATCCGATCAACGTCGGCATCAGCCGCACGACCGTCCAAAATCCCCGCTTTGCTCCCTGAATAAAAGTATCATATACATTCACTCCTGCAAAAATTCCATATATAAGAATGGACAAAATCATAAAAGGGACTATAAAGTCAGATATGTATAAAAAAAGGCGCATAAAAACAGCTCCTAGCGAACCACTTTACTAAAAAGTATATTCGCCGGAGCTGTTATTCATTCCGTTTGCTTTATAAAGAAAACTTTTCTATTCCTCATCCGCATACTTCGCAAACCGCTTCTCATTCTGATGGATCACATAATAATACATCACGATCAGCAACGCACTTGCCAGGATCCATGCCGCCGGACTTGCCATGCATACTCCAAAGTAACTCTTCTGCCCTGCCGCGATCATGGCAACAACGCCCCTGCCAACCAACTCAGCCACACCAGCCATCATCGGAAGCAGTCCATATCCCATTCCCTGGATTCCATTCCGGTAAACATTTACAACGGTAAGCGGAATAAAGAAAGTACCGACGCATTTCAGGTAAATATCCACGGAATGCATAATTTCTGTCAGATCCCCAGACAGGAACAGATACGTCATATATTTCCCAACTGTCATAATGATCGCCGCAACTACGACTGAATAGATACTTCCCATGATCGTAATCGACTTAAATCCCTGACGGATCCTTTTGATCTTACCCGCTCCAATATTCTGTGCGCAATAGGTTGCCATCGTGGTTCCCATCGCAACATATGCCTGCGTCACGATCTGCTCGATCTTATTCGCTGCGGTAAATGCTGCTACCTGTGTGGAGCCAAGCAGATTCAGGGCAGTCTGTACCATCATGGTTCCGATTGCTGTGATCGAATATTGAAGAGCCATCGGAATTCCGACTGCAAGCTGGATCTTTAGCAGATGTCCGCTCGGACGCCAGTCCTCCTTATGTAAATGCAGGATCGGAACCGCCTTCACAATATATACCAGACACAGGATTCCCGAAATCCCCTGTGAAATCACGGTCGCCCATGCCGCACCGGCTGCGCCCATGTGAAATGCAATGATAAATACCATATCCAGCACAATGTTGAGCAACGCCGCAAGAATCAGGAAATACAGCGGAACCTTGCTGTTACCAAGTGCCCGCAAGACACTGGATAAAAAGTTATACAGCATCTGCGCCGCAATTCCGCCACAGATTACCATAATATACGCATAGGCATCCTTGAAAATATCATCCGGCGTCTTCATAATCCCAAGAAGCGGTTTCATTGCCATCATTCCGAGCACAGTCATAATAAGAGACATAATAATCGCCAGAATCGCGGCATTTCCTACAGTCTTGCGCATTGCTTTCATATCACCCGCGCCAAATTTCTGTGCCGTAAGTACGGTAAATCCTGCCGTCATTCCCAGAATAAATCCATTGATCAGAAACATGATCGTTCCCGTACTTCCAACAGCCGCAAGTGCTTTGGTTCCCACGAACTTTCCTACGATAATCGTATCTGCCATACTGTAGAACTGCTGAAATACATTTCCAATGAAGATCGGCAGTGTGAAATTAAAAATAATTTTTCCCGGATTCCCGGTCGTCAAATCTTTCTGTAATGTTTTCATATATTCCCTCTGTTTATCTTATTAACATTTTACCTCTCGTCATTATAGAAAAATGTATCTTAAATTGCAATTGTCGTTTTCACGAAATTTCCCCTGTTTCACAAAGTATTTCCCGTTTATTTGACGGAATCTTTGACACCCCAGATTCTATCCTCTATAATAATTTATATAGAAAAAAATTATCATTTTCAGGAGGCATTGATATGAAACCACTGCCCTTTATCATGCAATATGTCAGGCGATACAAATATCGCTATATTGCCGGAATCCTTACTCTTTTTGCTGTAGATGCGGCAAGTGTATTTATTCCAAAACTTACCGGTATCATTACCGATGGTCTTACCGCGCGCAGCATTACCTGGAGTTCCATTCGTACCTGTCTTCTTGGGATCTTTCTGATTGGTCTTCTGCTTGCAGTCGGCCGTTTTTTGTGGCGTTATTTTCTTTTTGGAACCGCACGTATTATCGAGCGTGAACTGCGTAATGAAATGTTTTCCCATCTAGAAACTATGGATGTGGAATACTACAACAGCCACAAAACAGGTGATCTGATGACCCGGTTTACCAGTGACTTAAATGCGGTCCGCATGGCACTTGGCCCTGCTGTCATCTGCATCTTTGATTCCGTAGTCATGACGCTCCTGGTCGTCTGCCAGATGATGTATTATGTCAATATAAAACTGACCCTTCTGGCACTGATCCCGATGGTCATCATCTGCCTCGGCTATATGCATTACGGAAAGGTACTGGATGACCTCTACACCGAACGTCAGGACAGTGTTTCCAATCTTGCCGACTTTGTACAGGAAAGCTTCTCCGGGATCCGTGTGATCAAGGCCTTTGTTCGCAAGCAGGCAGAAATCCTTTCTTTTTCCAAAAAGAACCAGGATACCATGGATAAAAGTATGCGCATCGCAAAGCTGGAAGCCATCCTGATCCCGCTTCTGGATGTGATCATCGGATTTTCCAGTCTTGCCTCACTCCTTTATGGGGGATACCTCGCCCTGATCGGACAGATTACACTCGGACGCTTCGTAGCTTTCAATCAGTATGTCAATATGCTGGTATGGCCGATGCTCGCCTGTTCGGAAGCTGCCGTCATGTTTTCCCAGGGAACTGCATCTATCCGCCGTGTACAGGAAATCCTGGAAGCACAGACAAATGTAAAAGATACTGCTTCTGTCACGACTTTAGACACCCTGCACGGGGATATCCGTTTTAACCACCTGACATTTGCACACCTTGGAAATACTTCTCCGGTACTGCATGATATCAATCTGGACATCCCATCCGGGACAACCCTTGCCATCATCGGGCGCACCGGCAACGGAAAATCCACTCTGGTCAATCTTCTGCTCCGGCTTTACAACACCGAGCCAGGCATGATTTATCTGGATAACCATGATATCAACACAATTCCGCTGAAAACTCTGCGTGAAAATATTGCTTATGTACCACAGGATAATTTTCTTTTTTCCGATACTCTGAAAGCAAATATTGCATTCGGCACAAAGTCACAGGATATGAGCCGTATTATCGCCGCAGCAAAATCAGCCTGCATTCACGATAATATTGCAAATTTTCCTGACAACTATGATACGATCGTCGGCGAACGTGGCGTTACGCTTTCCGGCGGTCAGAAACAGCGCAGCTCCATCGCCCGCGCCCTGATGAAAAATGCGCCGATCCTGATTCTTGATGACTCCCTTTCCGCTGTCGACACCGATACGGAAGAACATATCCTGCATAATCTCAGGGACGATCGTAAAGGGAAAACAACGATCCTGATCGCACACCGCATTTCCACAGTACAGCATGCCGATCTGATCATGGTACTTGAAAACGGGGAAATGAAAGAGCTTGGAACACACACCGAACTGATTCAGAAAAATGGTATTTATAAAGATATGTTTGAAAAGCAACAGTTGGAAGCTTCCATTGGAGAACAGGAGGTAGCCATAAGATGAAACGACTTTTAAGTTATCTAAAACCGCATAAATGGGTAATGACCCTGGCAACTGTCCTGGTTCTCTTTATCATTGCTGTGGAACTTTACCGCCCGATCATCATCGGAAATGCAATCGACCAGTATATCAATGGTTATTATCATCCGTATGTAGAAGCCGACGTTTCCGCTCCGGACGCTATAAACTGGAACGGTCTTGTACTGTCGCGCGACCAGGCAGTATCTAAGGCGGATTCTGCTTCCTTTTATCAGATTTTTCTCTGGAAGGATCACTATTACATGGCAGAAAATCTCACCCGCTCTGAATGTACTGCACTACAAAATGCCGATACATCTGTTTTAAAAAATTATGTCAGAGAAGGTGCACAGAAGCTTACTTCCAATGATCTGAAGATTTTAAGACAAAATGATTTTAAGGGGATCTTAAAAGCCGGAATCCTGTTTCTTCTGCTGCTTTTTAGCGGATTTTTCCTGAACCTTGCCGACACCTGGCTTTTGCAGAAGATGGGCCAGCAGATCGTGTACAAACTGCGTGAAGAAACATTTACACATATACACAGCCTGTCACTTTCTTTTTTCAATATAACACCGGTTGGCAAGCTCGTAACACGTGTATCTAACGATACTGAAGCAGTCAACGAACTGTTTTCCACCATTCTTGTGAAACTTTTTAAAAACGTTGTAAAGATTATTGGTTACGCTGTTGTCATGCTCTCAATCAATGTGAAAATGGCAGGTATATCCTTCCTGCTTTTACCTCTGGTTGCAATCCTGACTTTTGTTTTCCGGCATCTCTCCAGAAAAGCTTACCAGATCACAAGAAATAAAATCACAGAGTTGAACACCTTCCTGTCCGAACATATTTCCGGTATGAAGCTGATCCAGATCTTTGCACGCGAAAAAGAGAAATACAGTGAATTTGAAGGCAAATCTATGGAACTGTACCGTGCCAATTTCCGCGAAATCATGACTTTCGCGATCTTCCGGCCTTCAATCTATATGGTTTCGGTCATTGCCATGATCCTTGTTATCCGAACCGGAAGCCTTTCTGTGTTAAATGGAAATCTTTCTCTCGGAACTCTGTTCGTGTTTATCACCTACATCAGCTCCTTTTTCGAGCCAATCCAGGAGCTTTCCGAACAGCTTGGAACCCTGCAGTCTTCCATTGCTTCCGCAGAAAAGATTTTCAGTGTTCTTGATGTAAAACCAGAAATCGTATCTCCAACCGATCCGGCTCCGGTCAATATTCTTGGTGAAATTGAATTCCGCCATGTCTGGTTTGCCTACGAAGAGGAAAATTATATTTTAAAAGATGTAAGTTTTGTAATCCATCCGGGTGAAAAGGCTGCTTTTGTCGGCGCTACCGGAGCAGGAAAATCTACAATTTTAAATCTGATCGGAAGATATTTTGATATTCAGAAGGGACAGATCCTGATTGATGGGATTGATATTCATGAAATCGATCTGGATGTGCTCCGCGGTGCGATTGGTCAGGTTCAGCAGGATGTCTTCATCTTCACCGGAGACATCAAAAGTAATATCTCGCTGAATAATGAAGCAATCTCACCGGACGATGTCAGACGGGCTGCCGAAATTGTAAATGCAGATCCATTTATTCAGAAACTGCCGCACGGATATGATGAACCGGTTACAGAACGCGGAAGTACTCTATCTGCCGGGCAGCGCCAGCTTTTGTCCTTCGCACGGACACTTGCTTATGATCCGAAGATCCTTGTTCTCGATGAAGCAACTGCCAACATCGATACAGAAACCGAAACACTGATCACACAGGCACTTGCACGGCTGATGGATGGAAGAACTACGATCATGGTCGCACACCGGCTTTCTACGATCCAGCATGCAGATAAAATTATTGTGATGCATCATGGGGAAATAAAAGAATCCGGAACCCACCAGGAGCTGCTGGTGAAGGATGGGTTGTATAAAAAATTGTATGAATTGCAGTTGATGGATTAGACAATTCTGTCATTTTATTTTATATTGATTTTCTTCTTTATGTTTGTTACCATAAGTTCAAGGTGCTATTTCACTGTGTGCGACTTTTTACAGTCTTGGGTATGTACGTGGAAAGCATGATTCCAAGACGCAAAAATAACCGCCCATCGTCCTGAGAAAACATGAGCGGTTATTTTTAATAACCAAATAATATCAGGCGAACCGTCATCGGTAGCACCTTTTCTATTTATTATACTAGCATCTTTACACTTTTATGTCAATTTTCTTTACAAGATTTCTTTCGCCCTATGGCATGCAACGGAATGTCCTTTGGCTTTCTTCTGCCTCTTTCTCTTCCATTCCGGATTTTTTAAGAGGTTCATTGATAATTTCTATCCTATATTGCTAATAGGTATTCTCTATGATTTTATAGTATTTTAGAATCTGCTCTGTTTTTTATAGTACATTTAAACAAGACGTGAAAAAAACGAGGCTCTACATCAATCGTAAAACCTCGTTCCTGTTTTCTACTATTATTTCATTTTCAAAATATTCTCTACGACAACATCATCCGGTCATTCGCAAATTCGCCGCCGCTGACTTCTTCAAACTTCGCCAGCAGATCTGCAACCTTCAGATTCTTCTTCTCTTCTCCTGATACATCGTAGATAATTTTTCCTTCATGCATCATGATCAGGCGGTTGCCGTGCGCGATGGCATCTTTCATATTATGTGTTACCATCATTGCAGTAAGCTGGTGCTCCTGAATGATCTTATCGGAGATGGCAAGTACCTTCGCCGCAGTTTTCGGGTCAAGTGCTGCAGTATGCTCGTCCAGAAGTAAAAGTTTTGGCTTCTTAAGAGACGCCATCAAAAGAGTGATCGCCTGACGCTGTCCGCCAGAAAGAAGTCCGACTTTACTGCTCAGACGGTCTTCCAGTCCAAGATCAAGTTCTTTCAGGGCTTCTTTATAGCGCTCCCGCTCTTTTTTCGTAATGCCCCATCCAAGACCTCTGCGCTCACCACGTCTGGCTGCGATCGCCATATTTTCTTCAATCGACATGGTTGCCGCAGTTCCAGTCATCGGATCCTGGAAAACTCTTCCCAGATAAAGTGCTCTTTTATGCTCTGAAAGCTTTGTAATATCCACTCCGTCAATGATGATCTTTCCTTCGTCTACAGACCACACTCCTGCGATCGCATTCAGTGTGGTGGATTTTCCGCTTCCGGCGGGACCTGTG